>Ga0256833_1001320_pt1 | contig 18341 bp, 16 predicted proteins | sample 356284metaG_FD_190535 | JGI IMG/M metagenome (GOLD analysis project Ga0256833, IMG submission 190535) | Hydrothermal vent microbial communities from Mid Atlantic Ridge, Atlantic Ocean - 356-284 | ecosystem: Environmental > Aquatic > Marine > Hydrothermal vents | place: Atlantic Ocean: Mid... | reverse complement strand
GGATGTATATGGTGGGCACATAACGTGGAGAATATATGGAGGACTTGCCCATCAACTGAGGGTTGCAATAGGCAAAAAATACGGCGTTAGTACCATAGATATCGGTGTTGCCTCCAGATATTTCAAAAAAGATCTTGAAAGGGTGGTGGAAGAAAATCTATATGGATGCGGCTACCTGGCGTTCATTCGCATTAACAGGGCAGATCCACTTCATGATGATACGCAGGGAATCCTCAACGACGAAAACGATGTGAAGGGCCTTATAGGAGATGTTAATTCCAACAGCCCAATAGTATTAAGAATGCTTGTGCGTGGAGAACCAGTAACAGGAAAACATACAGTTACATCATTAAACATCTCGTTTGCCCCATTTTACGCTGCAATTTCTAATGAGTCCCAGATATCTCAATTTAATTTACATAATGTGTCCGTGGAGGTCAAACACCGGGAAATTATGGCGGGTATAGGTAGTTTTGCTCTTCCACAGGGAACATTTCGCCTAAGGCTTGTGGTTGCAGAATTCTTCATGGCCTCCGGGGGCTGGGTTGAATACAGAAGTTTTGATATTCTCAATTCACCCATCCTCCTTTTTATTTACTATCTCATTACTGTTTATGGCCTTGGAGTAATCTCAGGCAGGTTCAGAAAAGGAAAAGAGGGTACGCTTATGGAAAAAAAGGTATCAAAATACACCATCGGATTGAAAGTGACGCTTTTGATACTGTACCTGATCATTCCCTTTGACGGAATTATATATATAATAGTCCTCGGTGCATCCCTCGGGGCATCCATACCAATAATACGCAAACTCTACGGTGCGTAGGGCCTGTAAAGCCTATGCTCTATGCCAAGCTGATCCAGAATCTTTCCCGCAATATACTCGGCTACTTCCTCCAACGTGCTCTGTTTCAGGTAAAAAGCGGGCATTGGTGGCAATATTATTGCACCTGCAGACGACAATTCATACAGCCTCTTAAGGGCTATAGTGCTGAGAGGTGTCTCACGGGGAACTAAAATTAGTTTTCTCCTCTCCTTCAGAGCAACCGCTGCCGTGCGAGTTATGAGATTGTCAGCAATACCACAGGCTATTTTTGCAACAGTACTCATGGAACAGGGCACAATGACCATGGCATCAAATTTATGTGTGCCTGATGCAATATCGGCGCTTAGGTCATCATTGGGATAAAGCCTATCAACCAGATCACGTACATACTCCACACCATACCCTGTTTCGTATTTCATAATATTTTCTGCATCTTTTGAAACTATTGCCCTTATTTCTGCAGTTTTAGTTTTACTTAGATTCTCAAGCAGTTTTATGGCCAGAATAGAACCAGACGCTCCCGAGATTCCAACAACTATCTCCATATTTGCAGTATCTGCTGATCTGTAATTAATCTTTTCACGCCATGTTTTTCACTGAGTTTGTGTTGTTACACTTCTATAGTATAACAATTTACGCAAAGTTTAAATATGGAAAAACCATGAAGGGGATGAGGTGAAGATCATGAGATGGGGTATGATGGCAATAATAACGATCGGTCTGCTCATCGCTGGTGCCTACGGGGCTATGGTGGCGCACGGTGGAGATAGCAAAGTAGAGGTTAATGCATACCTGATAAAAGGGGAGGAGAAAACCACGGAAATTGCGCCGGGCGATAATGTTAAGATAGCGGTAGAGGTAAAAAATGTGGGTGATACTCCGTTCGCCCTTAGCGGCCATGCCCCTGTGTTTGCATATGCAAATATATACAAGTATGTGGGAGGCGAACTTGTAAAAATAGACAGTGCCAAGTACGAAAGCAAGTATGTGATGTGGCACGTTGTTAATCTTGATCCTGGCAAGAGTTACACCGCATACATAGACTGGACAGTGCCCGAAAATGCATCTGGAATAATATACATAGAGGCATGGGCTGGAAGCGCTCCAAAAACAAATATAACGGTTAATGTTGCAGCACCGGAAGCACAGGGATATTCAAACGAGATGTTGTTTGTCTACACTGATTCAACAGTATACTTCCCTGGTGATGTTGTGCATATCATCGTTGTGAATCACGGAGACCAGATCGCCATGTTCGGCTCTGGATTTGAAGTGGTGGACGATAACGGAAACGTGGTAACTCAGAAAGTATGGAGACACGAAGTGATCTTGCATCCTGGAGAAAGTGTGGAATACACATGGGTCGTTCCAGATGATATGCCCTCCGGATGGTATTACATATATGTGGAGGGAGACTCAGCGGTGATATACATCTACTAACTTTTTTACGATTACCCCACCCTCCTTCATATTCTATTTTTGAATTTTTAAATGGTTAAAATATAATCTCCCTGCCCGTTTTTACTTTGTCACCGTATTTTTCCGAGAACCACTCAGGATGCTCAGTATGCACAGGAACAATAATGTCTGGATCCACAATATCTATTATCTTTTCTATGTCTTCTGGAGTCGCATGGCCTGAGGAGTGATAACCACGCTCAAATACAGGCCTTCCATCAACAATTTTAAAGCCTACGCTCATTATTCCGTATTTCACAAGCCAGTTGTTAAGAGTTATAAAATCAAGTTCCATCTCTTCGGTGAACGCTTCAGTTGAAGAGTATATATAAACGCCCCCATCAGGTTTTATATCCAAGAGATTTGTTATATCGTAAAGAGAAAACGCCAAAACATATTCTCCAGGAGATTCCCGTATATCTATTGGATTTACATACCTATCTTTCCAAAGCTCAGAATTACTTAACTCCTTTTGCCACCATGAAGTATTCAAATATGCTTTTGGATATATAAAAATGGAGTCGGTATCTATATCCGTTCCTGCAGAGAGCAAACCAGATATTGCATATGCATCCTTCTCTGTTATAACCAGTTTTCTTCCATTTTCTCTGGCAATCTCTCTGAAAATAGTTAGTCGTTCAAAATTCCTTGACGAAAAATCTGCCATTACTATCTTGCCATCGTATTCACTTACAACCATGGAGCAGTTCTCTTTAACATCCTTTTCTTCGGTATAGCTATGCTCCTTATCTGAAGAAACACGAGTGCCCTCAATTATGAGAACATCTGAGTTTTTAGCTGCCTGGACAAATTCCCAGGTTCTCCTCGACCTCTCACCATGTGCTCTTAAATCTCCCGTATATGCTATCTTATGTGAGTCTGTGTGTATTACAAAGCCCACTGCACCGTATATTGAGTGATCCACAGTATAGGATTCTATTTTCCAGGGAAGTTCTTCGGGATCTCCAAATTTCAAGTGGGTTTTTGCCACTTCAGTTTTGTATGCTTGTTTTGAGCCTGTGCCTAAATTCGTTATAAATTCTTTAAAGTTTGCAGAGATGGCCTCCGTGGGAATTAATTTTCTGAAAAGCATGTATTTATCCGCCGCCTTATTATTGCCTATACGTTTCTTTTTCAGGAGAGCCCTTGTGTCTTTATAAAAAGGCTCATTCTCATATGGTTCTCGGATTACAGAGTATATCACTGAGTAATGCTCCTTAGTTCTCCCAGAATCTTGATATGCTTTAATCAGAGCAAGGGTTTCTGGAGAGGCCATTATGGGAATGTCTATATCAAGTAGCCCAACCAACCCAAAATGATCTGCATGAGCATGTGAAATAAGTACCGCATCCACCTGTATCTTATCCATATCTTCCCTTCTCAAATACAATGGATATAGATCTTTGCGATATATGTCCACTTTAGGAACCAAAGACATCTCCAAGAAATCGTGAATCCCTCGTGCAAAACTCAAATCTATAAATTCTTTGAAATATTTGTTATACTCCACAAAATTCAAACCAAAATCCAGAAACACGCCATGTCTGTGATCTGTAAGATATATCTTATTTCCCCCAACAGTGTTTGCCCCATCATACAATCTTAGTAACATATATGTGCATACCAATAAGAGTACTTTATACTTTCCCAGAAGATTCGTATCCCTTTCAACAATTCAAAATGAATCATCATAAAACATCTATCTGCCTGATGCTCCACAATTCCATTACCAGTGCAATTGCCCCTATTCTCATTTTCTTCATCACATACCCCTCGCTATCACCCTTTATATCACTTATCCCGAATATACCCTTACCTATCATAACTTCTTTCCATCGTGTTTAGTTATTCCCGCCAATCAATAGAAAAGTTTAAGATGTGAAAAATGCACTTACACCCCATGTCTTTCGCACCCAAATTTGCGTTCTGGTTCGCTTCATGGGCAACAATAGCCGCTGTGGGAATATTAGTTCCAAATTATATGCCGCAATACTTCCGCTACATAACCATATCCGCAGGGCTATTCCTGATGTTTTACGGCCTGCTTCTCAACGCAATCGCGGGCCGCACCCTCCGCATATACGGACACTTTGACATCAGGAGAGGTATCAGAAGACCGGAAAAGATTGTGAAGATTGGCATTTATTCGTGCATGCGTCATCCTGCGCAGTTCGGCTCTGCATTTTTCGGTGTGGGAATCGCTTTAATTACCTCAAACATCTACGCAATCCTGCTCTCGGGATGGTTTTTCTCTGCAGCTCTATACTTCATGATGGCAATTGAAGAGCGAGAAACCCTAAAGATTTTTGGGAGCGAATATGCGGAATTCATCCGTGATAGGAAACCGTTCACCTTCTCCTTCAAATGCCTGATAAGGGGAATAAGGGCATTGAAGTCCGCTCACCGAAATTCGGGATAAATTACCCATTTATGCCCAGCAACACTTAAAAATGATGTTTTACTGGCAGGATTATGAATGCTCTGCTTTCGGTTAGAAATCTCAGGGTTTACGTGGAGGATAAGGAAATCATAAGGGGCATTGACCTCAATGTGGGAAAGGGAGAATTCCATGTGATTATGGGTCCAAACGGCTCAGGGAAGAGCACTCTGGCCCTGGCAATAATGGGCCATCCCCGCTACAGGGTGGAAGGAGATCTAATTTACATGGGTGAAGACATCAAGGAACTTGAGGTTGATTCCCGCGCCCGCAGGGGCATTTTCCTGGCTTTTCAGCATCCGGAAGAGGTGGAAGGTGTAAGGATAATTGATTATCTTCGCCTTGTTCTTGAGAAGGTGCGCGGTGTGCCGAGGGAGAAATCATACGATATGGTTGTGGATAAGGCGAAGGAGGTGAATCTCACAGAGGATGATTTAAGGAGGTACATCAATGTGGGATTCTCAGGAGGGGAGAGAAAGCGGCTTGAGATACTACAGGCGCTTCTTCTTGAGCCCTCTCTAATAATTCTGGATGAGCCAGATAGCGGTGTTGATGTTGATTCCCTCTCCCTTATATCCGCGAAGTTAAGGGAGATGAACGACCAGGGCAGGGCAATTCTACTCATAACACATTACGGGAGAATCCTTCAGCACATAGACCCTGAGAGGGTTAAGGTGCATATTCTGAAGGATGGAAAAATAGCACTGTCCGGTGGGGAGGAGCTTGTGAAGAGGATAGAAAGGGATGGTTTTCAGAAGGTTTTTGAGGAGTGTGGTTGCCATGAGTGATCTCACACCACAGGATGCACGCGCAATAATTGAGGATCAAATAGAAACGCTGAGAAAGAGAAATCGCGAGCCGGAATGGGTCACAAAACTGAGGTACAAAGGACTGAAGGCATTCTTTGAAGCTCCGCATACCGATCCTGTGATTAAAGATCCACTTGACTACATTGCAAAGTCAGAAGAGAATCCTATGCCGGAGATAAAGAGCCTTGACGATCTCCCGGAGGAGATGCGCTCCCTTCTTGACCGCCTGGGTATTGCGGAGGTTGAGAAAAAATACATTGCGGGGCTTGCGGTGCAGAGCGATACCAGCATAGTGCTAAACGATTTCATGAAGGCATGGCGGGATAAGGGTCTGATAATGGTATCCATGGAGGAGGCTGTTCGCGAATTTCCTGCAATGAAGGATAAATTCATGCATCTTTTCAATCCATATGAGAGTAAGCTGGCCGCGTACCACACTGCTGTTTGGAACGGCGGGGTGTTCCTTCATGTTAAATCAGGACTCAAAGTTCCCGTTCCCATGCATCTCTTCTTCCTGATTCAGGACAGCGCGATGGCTCAGGCACCCCACATAATAATAGATGCCGAGCCGAAGAGCGAGATTCACCTGATTGAAGGATGCACCTCCCCCGTGCTTGTTCATCATTCCCTGCATCTTGATATGACCGAGGCATACATTGGGGAAGGAGCAAAGGTTAAGCTGAGCGTCCTCCAAAACTGGCCAGAGTATGTGCACACAAGACCCATGACCAGGGCAATTGTCGGAAAAAACGCGGAATTCCTGAATACCACCGTTGGCCTTGGCACGGGAAAGAGCAATATAGCCAATCCTAAGTACCATGTGCACAGGGGCGGCTACGCTGAACTCAACGGGATAATACTGGGCAAGAGGGACTTCTACATTGATCTCGGAGGAGAGATAAATCTTCTTGAAGAGGGTGCAAGAGGGATAAACGCAAGCAAGAGCGTTATAATGGATAGCAGCAAGGTGATAACCAGAGGTATAATAAGGGCAAAGGCACCGAAAACGAAGGGTCATATAAGCTGCGATGCCCTCATACTCAACCCACAGGCAAAGATGGAGACATATCCGGGATTGATTTCAGAGGTGGACGATGCCGAGCTCAGCCACGAGGCGGCAATTGGCAAGATAAGAGAGGAGGAACTCTTCTATCTGATGTCCAGAGGCCTGAAGGAAGAGGAAGCAACGCAGCTCATCGTGAAGGGATTTGTGGATCCACTCCTAAAGGATATACCCATGGAGTTCGTCATAGAGATAAGAAAAATAATAGAGATGACGCTAAGCGGCAGCTTTTAAAATTATGCGTCGCGTATTCCCTCATTGGTGATTGCTATCACCACTTCCCCATCAGGGAGCGAGGGAGAATCAATTAGACGGGCAATTCTCTTGTTTCCGCGACTTTTTCTAAGATATATACGATAGGTGGCATTGTGTGCCACAATGTGCCCGCCTATTGGTGCTGTGGGATCGCCCCAGAAGGTATCTGGCTTGGCAGATACCTGATTCGTCACCGCCACCACCGCGTTGTTTATATCGGCAAACTTGAGGAGATCGTGCATGTGCCTGTTGAGCAGTTGCTGTCTCTCTGCCAGTGAGCTCCTTCCCACATACTCCGCCCTGAAATGGGCAGTTAGAGAATCAACCACCAGCAGGCGAACGGGAAATTCTTTAGCAACTTCCATTGCCTTATCCACCAGGAGCATCTGATGATGAGAATTGAAAGCCCTTGCAACATGGATCTTCTTGAGAGCTTCTTTTGGATCCAGCCCATATGCCTGGGCCATCTGCACTATTCTCTCTGGCCTGAAAGTGTTCTCGGTATCTATGAAAATTGCATGGCCCTCAAGCCCACCCTTATCCTTTGGAAGCTGCACATTCACGGCGAGCTGATGCACAATCTGTGTCTTTCCAGAGCCGAATTCACCGAAAAATTCCGTTATTGACTGCGTCTCCAGTCCACCGCCAAGGAGATCATCCATCTCCTTTGAGCCCGTGGTCAATTTTGTTAATTTGCTTCTTCTTTCCATTATTGTATCGCCTGTTTCAAAGTCACCCACATTTGCATACTTCCTCGCCGCAGCTATTATCTTCTGCGCAACCCCCTCACCAATCCCCGCAAGCTCGGCGAGATCCTTGGGTGAGGCAACTGCAAGTTCTATAAGATCAGTATACCCGGCATCACGAAGTTTCTCTGCCGTGGCAGGCCCCACTCCAGGAAGATCTTCTATCGTATATTCCTTATTCTCCTCTTTCTTTTTCGCCAAGGGAATCACCCTGTTGTGGTTATAGATGATGGGTATTAACCTTTTCCCCGATGTTAAAGCCACCTGCTTATATACTTAACAAGATCAACCACTCTCGCTGAATATCCGTACTCGTTATCGTACCAGGCAAGCACCTTCACGAGGTTGCCGCGAACATAGGTCTCGGATGCATCATATATTGCGCTGTGGGGATTTCCCTTGAAGTCCACCGATACAAGTGGCTCATCGCAGTACTGCAATATTCCCTTTAATTCGCCTTCAGCAGCTTTTTTGAAGGCCTCGCGAACCCCATCCTCGGAAACTTCCCTTTCAACTTCAACCACGAGATCAACTATGGACACGGTGCTCGTGGGAACCCTTATGGATATTCCATGCATCTTGCCATCAAGCTCTGGAAGAACGAGCCCTATTGCCTTAGCAGCCCCTGTGGTTGTGGGTATTATATTCATGGCCGCAGCCCTTGCCCTTCTGAGATCTCTGTGCGGGAGATCAAGGACACGCTGATCGTTGGTGTAAGAATGCACCGTGGTCATCAACCCATATTTAATTCCAAAATTCTCGTGAAGTACCTTTGCCACGGGGGCAAGGCAGTTTGTTGTGCAGGATGCGTTGCTTATCACATGATGCCTCTCAGGATCGTAATTATCATGATTCACCCCGAGAACCAGAGTGATATCGGCAGGCTCACCTTTAGAGGGTGCGGTGATTATCACCTTCTTAGCACCTGCCTTAAGATGCTTTGCCGCCTTATCACGGGATCTGAAAACACCCGTGCTCTCAATAACAACATCCACATTAAGGTCCCTCCAAGGAAGATTCTCAGGATCACGCTCGCTGAAAACTGGTATCTCGCGGCCATTTACAATAATGCTGTTTTCAGTGTATTCAACTTCTCCATCAAATTTTCCGTAGTTGGTGTCGTATTTGAGAAGATGCGCCAGGGTACGGGCATCCGTTATGTCATTTATGGCCACTATGTCAAGGTCCCTGTGCCCAATGCGGAAAACCAGGCGCCCGATTCTTCCAAATCCATTTATTGCAACCCTCACCATACAGATATCACCAGCTCATTATTGATTTTGCGTATTAAACCTTTATTCCCCCAGCACCGTGCAAAAAGGAAAAAGAATCAAAGATTCGCCCTTCTCAGAATGAAAACAACAAGAATTGGCAGGAGAATAAGAAACTCCTGATTCAATTCAGGGACATTCTGCTGGTAATCGTAGATGTAGAGCATGGCATAGTAGGTCATTCCTCCTGAGCTATCCGATTTCCACCCGTAACCGAAGGAAACTATATCCGGGGTTCCATCTCCATCAATGTCTCCAGAGGCGAGGGACTGCATAACCTCTCCATCGTATGCGCGCCAGTAAATCTTGGATCCCTGAGTCAGGGTGGAGGATGAATAATGGAATGCTATAAGATATGCCCAGAAGGTATCGCCTCCAGAGTGAGGTCCCTTGGATAGCCCAGTGATAACTATATCATTATCGCCATCCATGTCAAAATCATCAACCACAAGCGATAGCCCGAGACAATCCCAGTGGCTGCTCCCCGGCTGGCCCTCCGGATCAATATAAAACTGCGCCCTTGCAAGATTTTGAAGTTCGTAGCTCCACACGGAGACCTCGCCTGCTGTGGAGAAGTACTTGTTCGCTCCAGCAGCCACAATCTCATCCTTGCCGTCCCTATCCACATCTCTGATAAGGAGATCCATAACCCCACAGTTATCGTTGTCAATCCACTCCACATGCCTTAGATTGATGAACGCCCCGCCCCTGAGGTTGAACACCGTTAACTGTGCTTTTGATCTCAGCACGCCAGAATCGTTGAATCCATAACTGCCCCCAACCACAATGTCACAATAGCCATCTCCATCGTAATCCACACCATCCACCGAATTTGCGTATGTGTTGTTCTCATCATCATGCCATATGTACTTCGCAACAAAATTCAGAGACATGTCGCCCTCAATACGCCACGCGGTTATCTCCGCCATGCTGTAATTCTTGGTGTTGTTATCCGTGCTCCATTTTATATTTCCCACCGCAATTACCTCAAGATTGCCATCACCGTCCACATCATCCACAAAGAGATCCTCAACCGTGGTGTTCTTGTCAGGATAATCCCTCCATGTTACATTGCTTATTAGAGATATGCCTGAGGCGTATTTCCATATTCTGATTCCACCCTTACCTGCGGAGTGTCCGTATTTCTCCATCCCACCCGTGATTATGTATGTTGAGCCCCCTGAGGAGAATATTTTCACTACCTTATTTCCTGCGGGATTCTTGCCATCACTTCCCCATACCTTCTCCGCAAGCAGGGATAGAGATGAACCATCGTAATCCCATATCCTCAAAGATGCCTGCTCCTTGTAGCTGAGTCCGCTCCAGTCAGTATCGTCGGATATGGTAACAATATCCATCTTTGAATCCCCATTCACATCCCCAACAGCAACACCGTTGCCTATGGATCCTCCAGGAAGCAGAAGGTAGGAACTTCCATTGCTCCATTCCTCATGCGCTCTCTCCGTAAAATTGGAATCTGCAGCATGCGTCTCCATGGCAACATTACTCGGAGATTGCAGAGCGGGGGAGTAAGAGAAGTACAATCCTGAAAGCGCTACTGCAATTACCAGCACCGCAAATGCCCCGAACCTCAAGATACCACCCACTATTCATAAAAGAAAGGGGATATTTAGGTGTTTCTCCCATGCTTTAAATCAAACCTCCACGGGTAGATTGAGCTTCTCCACCAGTTCCTTGTAGCGATTTCTTATTGTGACCTCCGTGACCCCTGCAACCTCTGCAACCTCGCGCTGGGTTCTGCGCTCGTTCATCATTATGGATGCAATGTAGATGGCTGCGGCAGCCACTCCGGTAGGTCCTCGGCCTGAAAGAATGCGCTGCTGCTCTGCCATCTTTATTATCTCGTATGCCTTCTTCTTAACGGCACCGCTCAATTTTAGCTTGGCGCAGAAGCGATCTATGTAATCCTCGGGCTTACTCGGAAGAATGTTGAGTTTCAGCGTCCGGGCCATGATTCTATACACTCTTCCAATCTCTCTTTTCTTAACACGTGTCACAGAGGCTATCTCTTCAAGTGTTCGCGGTATATTGAGCATTCTACATGCCGCATAGATACTGGCCGCAACCACACCCTCAATGCTCCTTCCACGTATCATGTTCTCCTTAACAGCCTTACGATAAATTAGCGCTGCAGTCTCACGAACATCCTGGGGTAAGCTAAGATTGGAGGCTATCCTCTCAAGTTCCTGCAGCGCCTGAGTTAAATTCCTGTCTGCGGCGTTGCTAACCTTAATGCGCTTCTGCCATTTGCGAAGCCTATAGAGCTGCGCCCTGCTTCTCGTAGGTATGCTCTTCCCGTAGGAATCCTTGTTTTTCCACGAAATCTCAGTGCTGAGACCTTTATCGTGGATTGTATAGGTCATTGGAGCGCCTGTTCTAGCCCGGGAATCCCTCTGCTCCGCATCAAAGGCACGCCATTCAGGACCCTGATCAATGTAAGATTCATCAATAACCAGTCCGCAATCCATGCACACAAGCTCGCCCCTCTCGTAATCCCTCACGAGATGAGTTGAGCCGCATTCAGGGCATTTGGTAATTTCGTCTATCCACTTCTTCTTCTCTTTTTCTTTCGCCATTTTTTCTCACCTCCAAGGTAGAGCTCCCTCCCCCCTCTCCTCTGAATCCTCACCTTGATGTAAGGTCTGCTCACAGGGCCAAATACCGAGACCACACGGCCTATTATCCTGCGTTTCTCGTCCAGAACCTCCTGATTTATTCTTGCCTTGTGTACACGACCCACGAGGTAATCCTCGCCCCTGCATACCACTTCAATTTTTTCCATACGTATAAATCAATGCACCCATGGTATTTAAATTTTACGAAACATTTAAAATATTTTCCCCGGATACTGGGAGCCATGGGGAGTTAAAAAGTTCTGAAAATGGAGTGGAAAAGATTTAATTATTTGTTACAGATACTGGCGGGGTGATTGTTGATGGTCCTGGATTCTCTCATAAACAAGGAGGCACGTTTACTTAAAAAGGCCGAAAAGCTTTATTCCCGTGCCGAGAAATTATCAAATAGCGATTTGTCCCAGGCTCGCTCTCTTCTCCTTGAAGCCATGGATGAAATTGAAGAAAAGAAATCAATAATAAGAGAGAAAAAGAAAGATTTCTCCATTCTTCTTGCGAATATGGGTAATCTCTTAAGCCAGCTTGGAGATTTTAAAATGGGTGAGAAGGCATTTCAGAACGCAATGCTTTACGATTCCAGCAACATATGGGCATACATATACTATTCCAGGGCACTTTTATCCAGGAAAAATTACGATCAGGCCCTCAGAATGGTTGATAAAGCCATAACCCTGAACAGGAAGAGCAAGGAGGCATGGGAGACAAAGGCCGATATTTACGAGAGTATGCACGATGTGGATGAGGTTCTCAAAATATATCTAAACCTTATCAAAATGTTTCCAGATGAGCTAAAGTACTATGACAAATACCTAAAATACAAGCCAAACGATGCAGAGGTCCTTATGAAAAAAGCCATGATTCTTTACGAGAAAAAGGATTATTACAATGCCGCCATAACTCTGGAAAATGTAATTGAAATCTCCCCAGGAAGTGAGAAGGCTTATGTGTATTTAGGTGCATCCTACGATAAACTTGAAAGATATGGGGACGCTATAAAATCATTCAGGAAAGCTATTGAGATAAATCCAGAGAGCAAGTCGGCCTGGCTCAGCCTCGCGGTCATATATAAGAAGAGAGGTGAATATGAAGACGCTCTAAATGCGGTAAAAGAGGGGATAAAGATAGATCCCAATGATCCAAAAAGCTATAGGATAAAGGCAGAAATTGAATATGAGATGAAAAATTTTGGTGAGGCTCTTGACAGTGTTAATCGCGCTTTGAAAATTGTAAAGAATGACGATAAGTTGTTTGTAGATCTTCTTATGCTCAAAAGGAAAATTTTGAAAATGAACTACATCGCAGAGGAGATGGCTGATGCCTGCTACCATCTCATCACAAAAGGAGTAAGGGAGATAGATGTGTATTACGACCTTGCGCAGGCATATTATAATATAGGTGAATATGAAAAAGCACTTCAGGTTATTGACACTGTGCTGAGTACAACACCCAATCATCTACCCACCCTCATACTTCAAAAGGATACCTACATGAAGATGGGAAGATGGGAGATGGCAATAAAATCGGGAGAAAAAATACTTGAGGTAAATCCAAAGGATTCTGAAACTTATGCTGATATAGCCAGGGCATATATGGCAATGGAGAAGTATGAGAGTGCACTATTCTACATTAAAAAGGCCACTGAAATTTCAAGCAAAAACATAGAGTTCTGGAAGATACAGAAGGATATAGCAAAGCATCTTAACAAACCAGCTGAAGTGGTTAACGCATGCCTCGGAATAACATCCATAGTTGAAGACTTTGATACACTCATTGACCTTGCCAAGGCATACTACACTCTTGGAAGATTCGGTGAGGCAAAGAAGGTGATGGAGAGTGCTCTAAGAATAGAGGATCGTGCAGATGCCTGGAACCTCTATGGAATGATAAACTACAAGTTAAAGGACTTTGAAGAAGCAAAGCAGGCCTTTGAAAAAGCAACCGAAAAGGAGCCAGGTGTGAAGAAGTACTGGAGCAATCTGGGATGGATCCTTGAAAAACTGGAGAAATATCAGGAGGCACTGGAAGCCTTTAATAGAGCGCTTGAAATTGATGAGGGGGATCCAAGGGTATGGTTTGAAAGAGGGGTATGCCTTGAAAAGATGAATGAATGGGAGGAGGCTCTGACCAGTTTCAGAAAGGCCGTTGAAATAAATCCCAAATTCACCAAGGCCCTGATGGAGATGGGCAATGCCCTGATGGCCCTGGAGCACTACGATGAGGCTCTAAAATCCTACAGGGAGGTTCTCAAACTGGACCCTGCAAGGCATGAGGCATTTTACAAGAAAGCACTTGTTGAATATACGCTTGGAAACTACGAAGCATGCATGAAAGATATTGAGAATGCCCTCAAATATCGGAAAGAGGAGGAATACCTAATACTCAAAAAGGACTGCTGCAAAGCAATCAAAAACTGGAACTGTGTTATTGAGGTTTCCAATGCAATTCTTGATATCAACGCCAGAAACGCCGATGCATACCGCGATCTTGCAATTGCATATCTCAATGTCGGTAAGATTGATAGTGCTATAGAGACCTACAGAAGGGCAATTGAGGTCTTTCAGGAAAATGAAAGTTTCCTGTACGAATTGAAGGACATCCTTAAAAAAGAGGCAGAAAAGGGAGATCGCAGTAGGTATGCAGATCTAATAGAAATTTCAAAGAAGATTCTGGCATTAAATCCTCAGGACTACAAAACACTGGTTGATATTGCGAATGCCTATATGGAAATTGAACACTACGATGAGGCCGAGGATTATCTGCTCAGAGCATTAAACATAAGAAAGGATAAAGAGATCTTTGATTCTCTTGGAAATCTGTACCTCAAGAAAGGGGACTATAAAGGAGCTGTGAAGTACTACGCGGATTCACTAAAAATAGAAAACGATCCAGAGATACACTATCGTCTTGCTCTGGCACATTACAAAATGGGTGAGCTGGATTTTGCTCTCAGTGCCATCCGAAAAGCTATAAGAAAGGAAAAGAAAGCTAAATACTACCTTCTTGGTGCTAAGATATACGCGGAGAGAGGCGAGTCTGAAAACGCCATAAAATACGGTAAAAAGGCACTTTCAATAAGCGATATCCCTGAAATAAGACTGTACCTTGGCAAAATACTAGTTAATTCAGGAGAAAATATGGAGGCTATTGGAGTGCTTAAACCCATCGCAAAGGATGCCCCTGAAGATATCAGGATTAAGGCAATGTCTCTTCTCGCTTTAGCGGAGGAAAGGGAGGGAAGATACGATGAGGCCCTTGCACTTTACAGAGAGATACTTAAAGCAGATAGGAACAATGTGGATGCCTATCTGGGTCTTGGAAGGATTAACATGGCCCTTGAAAAATACGAGGAGGCAAAAGATGCATACACAAAAGCCCTGGAAATTGATCCAAAAAGCAGGGAGACATGTGAAACTCTGGCCTTTATCTATGAGAAACTTGGGAATCTCAGGGAAGCTATGAAATACCTAGATAGGGCCATTGAAATAGATCCTGAAAATAAGCATCTCTGGAGTACAAAAGGCAGGCTCCTTTCACTTATGAAAAAATATGATGAGGCAAAAAGAGCTTATGAAAAGGCCCTGAGTATAGACTCAGAATTTAAACCTGCAATGGAAGGTTTGAAGGATGTTGAAAGGAAAATTGAAGAGGAGAGAATTGAAGAATTTGCCAGAAAGGTTCTGGAGCTTGAATACAAGAGCGGAAAGAAGGTTACTAAGAAGGATGCCTTCAAAAAGCTGGATATACCCCTTTCAATGATCAATAGAGTGTTTAATTATATCAGAAGGGAGGAGCCTTTTGATATGAAAGAACTTAATAAGGAAGATCTTGAAAGATTTGAAAAAGCAACCCTACAAATCGCCAAACTTCTCAACAAGGTGGAGAACATAAAGTTAAGTGAGGTTATCGGGAATACGAAGATGTCAGTTAAATCTGCCAAGAGATTGATAAAGTACATTGAGTCATGTCTTAACTCACCTCCCTCTGATAGGATAACCAGGGAGGATGAGATCCTTGTGAAGAAGGCCCTGGAGCTTAACATTGAAAATATAGATCTCTTGAATTTAATGATCAATCTGGATGTAGGGATATGCAAAGCCAAAAAAATTAGAAAGCTTCTTGAGGATATACTTAGAGAGGATGAGGAGGAATATGGAAATCAGGAAGAGTATGAAATGGATGAAGAATCAAATGTGGATGTTGAGGAGCCTGAGGAAGAATATGAGGAGATTGAGGATCAGAATGATGATGAAAGCGAGGAACCGAGCGATGATGGCGAGGAGGATCTGAGACTATGACCTACTATTACAGACAAAGATTCAGGTTCTATCCCACAGAGATCAGAGACATAACAATAGCGATTGCTGTTCTTATTTTTGCATTCTCTTTAGTAATGGGTGGTGTGAGGCATTTTTACATGTATATTCCCATCTCTGCAATATCAGTTCTTACTGGCTTCTTTCTCCACGAAATGGCTCATAAATATCTTGCATTTCGTTTTGGTTTTCCCGCAGCATTCAGGGCATGGTTTCAGGGACTGGCGATTGCCATTCTTACCTCATTTTTCGGATTCCTCTTTGCAGCTCCCGGGGCAGTTGTGGTGTATGGATATCCCTCAAAAAGGGAGAATGGTATCATATCCGCTGCGGGACCCATAACAAACATAACTGTGGGAGTGACACTATTGTTTTTATCTGTGTTTACAATGCCTCCTTATAGCTATATTCTCCAGTATGTTGCCTATTTCAACCTCTTCTTGGCGTTTTTCAATCTTCTTCCCATACCTCCCATGGATGGAACAAAGATAATATCGTGGAACCCAGGTGTATATGCTCTTCTTCTCGTTATCTCAATAGGAGGAATATTATTTTTCTTCTTCTAGTTTGTTTACCATAGACCCTTATCTGAGCGGGACCCCCTTCATTTCCACTGGAGTGGAAATATTTATGGTAGTTGTGGCATTGGGGTATCTGGTGATGGAATATGAAATATACTGCACTGCATGATATGCATGTAAGCATGGGCGCCAAGATGACTGAGTTTGCAGGGTTTCACATGCCCCTATGGTACACAAAGATAACAGAGGAGCATATGGCCGTAAGGAAAGCGGTAGGAATGTTTGATGTTTCTCACATGGGAGATATCATAGTTGAAGGAAAGGATGCTACAGACTTTTTGAGTTTTGCACTACCTACAGATATATCAAAGAAAAAGGTGTTTCAGGCATCCTACACAACCTTCATAAATCATAGAGGTGTAATGATTGACGACACTATAGTAACAAGAGTTGAAGAGGAGAGATACCTTGTTGTTCCCAATGCGGCCACTGCAGATATGATATACCACTGGCTTTATTCTCTCTCCGCTGGATATGATGTGAAGATACATAACGTTGGAGAGAGGTTCTCAAGTATAGCGGTTCAGGGTCCAAATGCAGAAGCACTTCTGCAGAGTATGGTAGATGTTGATATATCCAAGGATAAGGTACCCTTTTTCCATATAACAATGGGTAATATGAATGGAATAAAAATAGAGAACAACGAACTATCGGGTGATCTCCTCTACATATCCCGTACAGGGTATACAGGAGAGGACGGATTTGAACTTATATTTCCAAACTCAAACGCTGTATCTATCTGGAAGAAATTACTTGAAGAAGGGGATAAGTTTGGATTAAAGCCCTGTGGACTTGCATCAAGGGATTCATTGCGCCTGGAAAAAGGACTCCTTCTCAGTGGTCAGGACTTTGAACCTCATCATGAGCCCAGAACACCCCTTGAAACTGGAATATCATGGATAATAAACTGGGATCATGAGTTTATAGGTAAGAGTGTTCTTGAATCAATGAAGAAAGAGAAGAAATACGATCTTTTCAGGGGTATTGTACTCAAAGGTAGAGGAATACCTAGACATGGAGATAGGGTGTTTGTCGGCGATGAAGAGGTGGGGTACCTAACAAGCGGAACAATGTCACCTGTACTCAATGTAGGCGTGGGACTCGGATATATCAAGAGACCCTACATTAAAGTGGGTACCGAGGTTGAAGTTGAGATCAGGGGCAAAAGAGTGCCTGCGGAGATAAAGAAGCCAAGGATGGTATAAACCCAACTCCAGTGGAAATAGGGGGGTCCCCCCTCACATTTTTAAAAACATTTCGTATATTCTCGTGTCATTCGTTAGCTCTGGGTGAAATACCAGGGCAAGAAATCTTTCCTGCTTTGCCATTAGGATACCATCCCTTATCCTTGAAAGTACCCTGCAATCGCCATGACATGATTTTATTATGGGAGCCCTTATGAACACTGCAGGAAAATCTCCTATACCTTCAATATACACAGGCATTTCAAAACTCTCCCTCTGCCTTCCAAAGGCATTTCTCTGAATCTCCATGTCCATTAATTCCAGGGTCTTGACGCGAGAATCATCCACAACTTTCTTCGCCATAAGTATTGAGCCAGCGCATGTTCCCATGATAGCAATAGACCCCTCCCTTGCCCTTCTAATAATGGAATCACGGAGTCCGACCCTTTCAAGGATCCTTGAGATTGTGGTACTTTCCCCTCCTGGAATTACGAGATGAGTGACCTTCTCCAGATCGGCAGGTCTCCTAACGAGAACAACTTCCTTATTCTCATTCATCTTTTCAAGAGCCCTTTTTGCAGCATCCACATGCTCCGATACATCTCCCTGAATGGCAAGCACACCTATCATAATGGGTAAATCACAAAATGATATAAAAAATGATGGAGGAGAACTCAATCTTTGGTGTTCTTTCTTATATCCTCCAGTATCTCCCTCGCACGATCCACACGCACCCTTCTTTCTTCA
>Ga0256833_1001319_pt1 | contig 18348 bp, 13 predicted proteins | sample 356284metaG_FD_190535 | JGI IMG/M metagenome (GOLD analysis project Ga0256833, IMG submission 190535) | Hydrothermal vent microbial communities from Mid Atlantic Ridge, Atlantic Ocean - 356-284 | ecosystem: Environmental > Aquatic > Marine > Hydrothermal vents | place: Atlantic Ocean: Mid... | reverse complement strand
GAGAGAATCGAGAGGCAGGAAAAAAAGCTCGTGAAGAGAACCACCGAGGGCCTCGACGAGCTTGAAATCCCCTGGTACGGACCAAGGAATCTAAAAAAGCACGCCGGTGTGGTAAGCTTCAACGTCCCACCGCTCCATCCACATGATGTGGCAGCAATACTCGACGAAAACAACATAATGGTGAGGAGTGGCCACCACTGTGCGTTACCTGTCATGAAAAAGCTTGGAATCAACGGCACAGTTAGGGCCTCTTTCCACGTCTACAACAGCGTTGAGGAAGTCGAGGCTTTCCTGGGTGTTCTTGAGGATTTGGTTGGGAAACTGAGGAGCTAGGTACCAACACTTCCTCCCTTCCCCGAGAACACGAGAACCGTAAATCTGACACCGAAGCTATCCTCGAGAACGCTCCCCGGCGATCTCGGCCATACAACGTAGAAGTTTTTCTTCCCGGTTATATCCCTTCCCGAGACGTTGTAGGCGATTACCTCAACAGCGGGAACAAGCAGAAGAGCTCTCACGACAACTAGATAGTTTATCCTGGTGGGCAAACCAAGCTCTTTATCACTTGCAACGTCGTAAACCCTGTAAACGGTCATGAGACCGAATGAAGGCAGTCCAGCCCTCTCAAGTCCAGCGGTGTCGAGGCCATACCTCCGGACGGGGTCTGAAGAGACCACGCATGAAGATGTTAGGCAGAGCGCCCCCTGAGATGGAGAATGAAGGTAGAGATAGATGGATGTGAGTTTATATGCGGAAAGTGAGGTAACGAAAAATGCAACGAGAAGATACGTTAGGAGTCTCTTCAGCATAAAGTTGCGCTTACTGATATAGCTGTAACTTCTGGCGTACCAGAGGACGAGCACGGAGGGTATAGCAAGGTAGTAGAGCACGAAGAAGAAACCAAAAGTTATGGGGCTCGTCGCATGGTCGTAGTATACTATTTTACTCACCAGTAAAAGTACGTGAGGTCTTTAAAAAAGTTATTGGAGGGCTAAGATGTGCGTCAGAGAACACCCTCGGGCAACTCGCCATGGTGAACGTCAACGCTCTCCGGGCTTCTGATTATTAGAGCCCCCATGTTTTTGGCCACGAACTTCCTCGTCGGTCCCGGTGGAACACCGCTCGACTCGTAAACGAGCGACTGAATGTCGGGGTCATGGTAGAGGAGCAAAGTCGGGCCGGCCAAGTTTAGAAGACCATCGAGGACGTACTGACTGGCCACCACGGTCACCCGGTTCTTCAGGGGCCGGGTTAAGAGGGGAAGCGCCGCGCTTCCAGCGGTTGTGTAGCCAAGGACAGCGCCGTCAACGAGGCCAACAAAGGTGTTCCTCCTCTTCTCAAAGACCGCAGAGAGGGTGAGAAATACCGTCCCGACGAGCGTTATGCTGTGGGCATCACCCATGTCAACCAGGACGCTTCCCTCCAGCCTCGGGGGTTCGCCTGAATAGAGGGCCTCATCCAGAGCCGTGTAACTTTCAAGGATTACCTCGGAGTACTTCTCATTTCTCTTCACCGCCTCGGGAACGCTTGAAACCTTACCTAGGAGAACGTCAACGTAGAGCCTCTCTGTTAAAGACCTGTCGAGACCGTAGAGGGTCTGGGCTATGGTTACGGCCGTGTAAGGGTCAAAGTAGCCGGCCTTCGAAAGCTTAATCGGGTCGAGACCGTAATTGTCGCCGTCGCGGATTTCGAGAACTGTGTCGAAGTTACCATCAATCTTCCCGGTGGTATCAAAGACTACCGCCGAGTAGCCGAGCTTCCTGTACTGGCCGGCGATATAGGAGAGGAACCGAACTGGATAATCGTCCATGCCAAAGACCTTCAGCGTTCTCCCATGGTAAACGGGGTCGTAGAACACCTCCTCCTCAAGAACTTTAACCGCTATTCTGCTGGGTCTCATAAGCGTTCACCAGAATACTTTAGTTTCCAAAGGTATAAACGGCTTTCTAAACAACTTTCACGAGCTTTTCCATCCAGGGACTAACGCGGACTCTGATGTATCCCCTCAGCCTCCCATCAACCTCCCTGTCACCTGTGTAAACTCTAATAGGTCCCGTCAGCTTGTCTGGGGTTGCAACAACGAGTATATTTTCCTTTGGTATCTTCCTGAGAACATTCGCCGAGAACTGCTGGTTTCCCCTGCCGAAGAGGAAGTTCAAACCACCCACAACAGTCACGACAACCCTGGGGTTCCTGTCAAGGAAACGGAGTAAATCTTCTTCGGTAGCATCCTTCACCAGAAGCTTTGCAGTCCCGTTCCTTACCTCGACCACATCCACCCCGAGGAGCGTTCCATCTATGCCAAGCTTATCCTTAATCCTCTTGAGCGTTGAACCGGAACCGAGGAAGTAGATTCCATCGCTCCCCAGGATTTCCTCGGCGACGGCCTCGGCCAATGCCTCAAGCTCCTCCGCTTCGTTGACCCTTAGGGCTTCCTTGCTCCCCTGAACGAGGTTCTCAACGACCGGGACGAGGGCACTTCCGTAGGTTCTGGCCTTAATTTCGTCCCTCCTGAAGGCATCTTCATCTATGTCGCGAACCTCCCTTTCTTCCCGCCTTGCCTCACCGCGCAGGAACCTCACGAGAACCTCGGCGGCTTTCTCCGGTGAAACGGCAAAAACTCCGGAGTACATCTTTACCCCCGTTGGAATTCCAAGGATGGGGACTGATTTACCGACGGTACTCACCACGTCTCTCGCCGTTCCGTCACCGCCAGCGAAGACTATTAGCTCAACCCTTCCCAGCATCTCCCTCGCGAGCCTTTTCGTATCTTCTGCGCTCGTGTCTGGAATCTTAACGTTACCGACCGTCTTATAGTGGATCTCTCGGTGGGAGATAAGCTTGAACCTGAAACCGAACTCCCGGAGGTAGTCCTCCCCGAGGGGACCTGGCCCGGTGAGAAACGTCAGCTTATTACACTCAGGGTGAGCCTTAAGCTCCCTCAAAAAAAGCCTCACGGCATCTGGCGCAACCGGTCTTGCCCCCCTCCTTATTGCCTCTTCAACGACCCCATCGGTGCCCTTCAGGGCCACCTTACCCCCCATCCCTGCTATGGGGTTAACTATCAGCCCTATCATCCTCTCACCTCATGTACTTACGAGCAAAGACCGTTAGAAACACGGCCCACATGAACATTCCAAAGAGGGCTTCAACCGACGCTATAACCCTGCCAACGCCTATAGGGTGATAGTCGCCGTAGCCGAGGGTAGTCGCGGTTACTATACTGAAGTACTCGTAGTCGAGGAATGTCAAGTTGCTCGAAAGCCCCTGGACGCTCTTCGTGACGAAGAACAGGACGGGGAAGAAAACGTTAACGGCGAGAAGCCAGATGAGAATTGGCCGCTTCCAGTCCGTTCCATACTTGCACGTCAAATCGGCGAAGAGCCACTCGAAGGAAACTTCAAAGCGATCTATAAGTTTTCTCAGCCCCGTTCTCCTCGTCCTCAGCCTGGCCTTTCTCCTCGCGACCATCTCGAGGTAGTAGTAGCTGTCCGCCCGCTCAAAGTCCCCGCTACGTTCCCAGCTCGTCCTGGCCAGGCGATAAAAGACCTCCTCGGCGTAGGGGTTGTTGAACTGACACTCCTCGATTATCATAAAACCCTCCACAATGAGTTCCACCGGTAGACTCGGCAGAACCGTCATTGTCCAAGTGGGATCAACGAGAACGCGGGATTTCCTTATGATTAGGTTGCTGTGCACAAAAACGTGAACGAATTCTGGGTTCTTGATGTGGCTCCACTTTATCTCAACGTGACCAAACACATCGAGGTTTTCAAGAACCAGCTCCCCCGAGAAACCCGACATCGAGAGCCTCACCTGCCTCTTGAACCTTGGCGCTGTATCAAAGGATACGTCCCTGATTACGAGCGAACGAACCTTTACGGCTCTTTTACCAGCCTCTGAAACGTTGACGCCGTGTTCCTCAAGTATTTTCCTCAAAAGAGGATAGCGGGCGTTTATTCCAATCCTCCTAACATCGCGCAGGTTTGAAAACTCCACGAGACCTTTCGCGCTCTTTCCACCGTAGGTCTCCTCCTCCCTCTCACCAACGTACTGGGTGGAGTTGAGCATCAGATACTTAACGCTCGAGTCCCTAATTGAGACGTTGCTCGAGAAATCAACTCTGAGAACGTTGAGGCCAAAAACTGTTGAGCCCTTGACAAGAAGAACCTCGATCCGGGACTCGAACAAGATGAGCCTATCAACCGTCGAGTTGAGGAGTATGAGCCCCTTGAAGTTGGAGTCCTCGATTACGAGGCTCTTGATTTGAGAGTTCTTGAAGACGAGAATCCTCTCACTTCTGTAGTCCCTGATTGTGACATCGTAGAGATAAACCCCCTCAAAGTAACTCTGGCCCATTTTAAGTCGTTTGTTGAGGGTTTCCTCTTTCAGGGATTTAATATTCTCACCGAGTAACCTCTCGCCCTCCTCATAGGGTATGTGGAGCGGGCAATATTTGGAACCCTCGACCGGCTTCAACCGGCACTTCCTGCCGTTCTCGTAGGTGTATTCGCACATCGTTCCAAGTTCCAGGGAGAGCTATTAAGGTTTTCTGCTCTTCAAAGCCCTCATGTAGAAGGTCTGGTCTTGGTAGTTCAGCCTTATCAGCTTCCCCCTCATTAAAAGCTCCTCGATAACGCCCCAGTCGGCGTTGTTCTTCCTTAAGAGTTCCTTTAAAGCCTCCTCGCGCATGGGGTGAACCGCTGTAATCGAGAGTATGTTCTCAACCACGTTTCCAGTCGAGGCGAAGGCGTTGCCCTCGTAGCCGATGAGATACTCCACCTTTCCACCAAGGCGTTCGCTGAAGAGCTGGTAAGCGAGGTTTATCGTTTCTTCACTGGCAGGTTCAACCCATTTCTCGGCTGGAGGCCTCGTTGGAACCGCTATGTAAGCCTTGTCCGGCTTAAGCTCCGCCAGGAAGTCGGCAATCTTTTCAAGCTCGTCACCGTAATCAACGTTGACTAGCATGGTCTCCGTAACGACCGTTCCTTTGAACTCACTCCTGAAGGCGAGCATCCCGTCGAGGATTTTCTCAATGGAGATGCTCTTGTGGGGCCTGTCAATTCTCCTCCAGAGGGGCTCGCTGACCGCGTCGAGCTTGAGGGAGACGAAGTCAAAGGCTAAAAGGTCGTTTCTAACGTCCTCGCGCCAGATGAGGGAGGAGTTCGTGAGTATCGCAAGGGGAATCCCCAGCTCGCGCAGTAGCTCGACCTCTCTGGAGAGGTTGACGTCGAGGGTGGGCTCCCCGTCCGGGACGAAGGTGATGTAGTCAATCCTCTCGCCCCTTGCCCTGGCTTCCTCGACCTTCTTTGAGACCTCCTCAAAGAGGAACTCTGGCTCATAGAAGGGCTTTCTCTCGATTTCCATCCTAAGGGTTCTCCCTATCTGACAGTAGACGCATGCATAACTGCAGACCTTGTCGGGTATGTTGTTGACGCCGAGGCTTTTGCCGAGCCTTCTCGATGGAACCGGTCCGAAGGCTAGCATGGCATCACCGGAATTAGGTTAACCTAAGGGCGTATAAGCCTAACCCTTTTATTTCCCCGATTCCAGTTTGAATTGTGATGAACATGGAGGATGTAAAGAAGCTTTTAGAAGGGAAAAAAATCGAGGAGCTCAGCCCCTTTGAGTTCAAGGAGCTTTTGATAAAACTCGCAAAGAGAAAGTCGGAAAGAATAATGCTGAACGCCGGTAGGGGAAACCCAAACTTTCTGGCCCTGGAACCGAGGTACGCGTACCTTCAGCTGGGGAAGTTCGCCCTGAGCGAGGCGGAGAGACACTTCGGGTACATGGGCGACCTAATAGGGGGTCACAGCGACAGGAAAGGTATAGAGGCCAGGTTTGAGATATTCATACGAAACCACTGGAATGAGCGGGGAACTGCTTTCCTGAACTCCGCGGTCAGCTACGTAAGGGACTACTTAGGATTCCCAGCCGGGGACTTCATACACGAGATGGTTCAAGGTTACCTCGGGTGCGACTACCCATCCCCACCAAGAATGCTACCCCTGGCGGAAAAGATAGTGGCACGCTACCTCATGAAAGAAATGGGGGCAGGTTACGAGCCGGGCTACTCCCTCGTGGAGGAGACCCAGCTGTTTGCGGTCGAGGGTGGAACCGGGGCAATGGCGTACCTATTTGAGTCATTGAAAGCGAACAGAATACTGAACCCGGGGGACAAAATTGCACTGGCCGTTCCAATCTTCAGTCCCTACTTGGAAATTCCGAGGCTCGACACCTACAGGCTGGAAATAGTTGAGATTCACGCGAGGGAGGAGCTGGGTTATCAGATACCCAGGGATGAACTTGAGAAGCTCCGGGACGAAAACGTGAAGGCCTTTTTCCTGGTAAACCCTGGCAATCCAACTTCCGTCAAGCTGAACGATGAAACACTCGAGGGAATAGCGGAGGTAGTTGAAGACAGGAAGGACCTCATTATAATAACGGACGATGTCTACGCCACGTTTGCGGAGGATTTCAGGTCGCTGTACACGGTTCTACCTCACAACACGATACTCGTGTATTCCTTCTCAAAGTACTTCGGTGCAACGGGATGGCGTCTGGGTGTTATAGCACTCCACGAGGACAACGTCGTGGACAGACTGATTAGAGAGCTTCCCGAAGAGGTTCAGGAAGAACTTGAGGCGAGGTACGCCCCCATAACACCCAACCCCAGGGAGCTTAAGTTCATAGACCGCCTCGTTGCCGACAGCAGAAACGTTGCGTTGAGGCACACCGCAGGCCTCTCAACACCCCAGCAGGTCCAGATGGTGCTGTTTGCCCTGTATTCCCTGATGGACGAGGAGGAAAGGTACAAAAACGCGGTGAGACATGTTCTCAGGAGACGCTACAGGGCACTTTACCGGGGTCTTGGAATAGAACCGGAGGAGAACCCCAACATGACCTACTACTACACACTCCTCGACACAGAAAAGCTGGCCGAAAGACTCTACGGCAGGGAATTCGCGGAGTGGTTTATCAGGGAACTTCCAATCGAGGAGTTCATCATGAGACTGGCCATGGATGCCGGTGTTGTCCTCCTCCCGGGTAAAGGCTTTGACGTGCCCCACCCCTCGGCAAGAGTTTCCCTCGCCAACTTGCGGGAGGTGGACTACATCAAAATAGGAAGAACCATAAGGGAACTCATCAACGAGTATTACCTTGAATTCAGGAAGAAAAAGCGGAGTTGAGTGCTTTATTTTTTGTAAGTAAAGTAGCCTTCAGGACGTTCCAGTTGAGGCTACGTGAACTATCGAGAGGCCGAAGAAGGCAAAGCCGAGGTAAGTGTGCGGGGTATCGGCTGTTGAAACGGGAAGGGGGAGTGAGCTTTGCCGTTGGAGGATCTATAAGGAGTATCGTCCCGGTTATGCCCGTAATCAGCCAGAGGAAAATGAGGAGTAGTGAAACGCGATGGGCAACAAAGGGACCACCCTTCGAAAGGGTCTCGTTCTAAGGGTCGGTGCCTTCGTCGTGGCGATGATCGCGGTTACCTCCCGGCTGCGATGCTCTCTAGCGTTTGTTTCCTACATTCTGGCTGGTTATTCATGGGCGTTCATAGGCCTCTCCTCAACGGTAATCGTTGGGGGAGAAGCGGGTGAGAAAAAAGGGACACCATGGGGACTTACAACGTGATTAGTTCGGCTGGTTACATAGTCGGAAGCGCCATAGGAGGTTCCGTAATATCGACAGTGGAGTTCGCGACTACCTTTGGAATTGGTCTGGCCCTCAGCTGGGATAGCGTAGCACTTTTGAGAAGAAAAGAAATCAGAACTTGAGGACCCTCGCGAGGACTATCAGCGGGTCCCAGACGGGGGCGAATGGCGGGGCGTAAGCTAAGTCTGTAAAGAAAGCGTCCTTGGTAGTAAAGCCAGCCGTTAACATCGCCGCTGCCGTGTCAATCCTCGGCAGTATCTCGGCACCAACGGCCTGAACACCGAGCAGTCTGTTGGTCTCGTTGTCCACCACTCCCTTCAGCCATATCGGCCTCGCTCCCGGATAGTAGTGGGGCCTCGTGCTCGCTTTGATGAAGGCCGTCCTGACGTCGTAGCCCTCTTTAATTGCCTCAACCTCAGTCAGGCCGGTCTTACCTATCTCCACTTCAAAAAACTTCGTCACGCTCGTTCCGAGAACACCGGGGAAGTGAAGCTCTTTGCCCGCTATGTTACTCCCGGCCACATAGCCCATCTTGTTTCCGGCAGGGGCAAGGGGAATCCACACCCTTCTTCCCGTAATGAGGTGCTTTGTCTCGGCCACATCACCTGCAGCATAGACGTTCTCTACACTCGTCTGCATCCTCTCGTTGGTCCATATCGCACCGGTCTCACCAATTCTGACGCCTATCTGCTTGGCCAGCTCGACGTTGGGCTTGATTCCGGTGGCGAGAATTACGAGGTCGGCTTTGTAGTCACCAGCGTCGGTGATGACTTTCTCAACCCTATCCTCACCCTCAATGCGCATGAGGATTTCCTCGGTGCGGAGGTTTATCCGCTTCCTCATCTCTTCCTCCAGCACGTCAGTGATTTCCCTGTCAAAGGCCCTCTTCATTACGCGCTCCCCGCGCTCTATGAGCGTAACGTTCTTCCCCTGAGCCGAGAAGGCCTCGGCCATCTCAACGCCTATGTAGCCACCGCCTATGATGACGACGTTTTCAACGACGTTCTTCTCCATGTACTCCCTTATTGCAACTGCATCAGGTGGAAGATCCGCCTTGAAGACGCCTTCGAGGGTTATCCCCTCAACGGCGGGAACCCGTGGAGAGGCACCGTTGGCGAAAACTAGGTAGTCCCACTCATAGCTCTTCTCACCGTTTTCCTCCCTAACACGGACGTAGCCCTGGTCAACTTCAATTACCTCGGCCTTGAGGTGGAGGTCTATTCCCCTCTTCTTTATAAAGACCTCCGGAGGATAGTGCATGAGCTTCTCGGTTGGTGAAATGCCCTCGACAACATAGGGGATTCCACATGGTGCATGGCTGACCCACTCGGTAGCTTCAAACACCTTGACGTCCCACTCGGGTTTAAGTTTCTTGACGCGCGAGGCTGTGCTCATTCCCGCGGCACCACCACCTATGATAACGACCCTCTTCATTCCCATCACCGTTTGGGATTCAAAACCTTAGGTTAAAAAGATTGGCTAAAAATCACTTCCTCCCAAGGAAGTACCTCCGTCCCTTGACCTCGACCATGCGATAAACCTCGCCTTCCTTGACTTTAAAGGGAGGTCTGTTAAGCTCGTAGGTTTCATAGCTCTCCATATCCATGAGCTGAACTTCGCTGGGCGTTAGGCTCGTCACCATCGCCTTACTTCTCTCGTGCTCCACCGCCTCAATACCTTCCCTCTTAACCGTCTTCCAGTCGAAATGTTTGCCCTCCCAGTTCTCGAGATTTTTAAGTGTTAATCCCTTTCCATCAACCCTCTCAACCTCGTAGACATTGCCTTTTTTGTCAACGACTACGTCCCCCCTCCTGAACTTGGGAATCCTCACGCTGACGCTCGTCCTATAAACCTCCCTGCTAGTCTGCCTGTCAAGACCCACAAGCTCATAGGCCTCGCTGATCGTTCCACCGAAGCGTTCCCTTATGGCCTGGGCAACCTTTCTCGCGGCACTCGTTGAACCCATGTAGAAGTCCAAACCTTCATCCTTCTCTATCGTGTCCTGGATGAAGCCCATCCTGTCCTTGCGCATTATCTCGTCAACCTTCTCCTCGACGAGCTTTTCTATAGCCCTCCGTTCCCCCTCACTCAGAGGCCTTCCCTCGGCACGAACCTGAAGTATCGCTTCAAAGTACCCTCCAAGAAACTTCTGGCAACGGGGGCAGACAGTCTGACGAACGTAAACGGTGACGGTTTTCCTCTCATCATGAAGCTCGCGCTGGAGCTCGTGGGTTTTAGCTTTAACGCGAACCTCGTAGACGATTATCGCAGGGAAGTGCTCGATGTGAAAATCGATGGGTTCAAAAGCCACCAGAGCCCTTCCAACTGGAAGCTCGCCAATTTCCTCCAGCTCCTCCGGCGAAACGACCTCATACTCCTGGATTTTCTCGCTAAAGGACTCTTCCAATGCTTCAAGGAGTGCATTCTCGGCCACTTCAAAGATCAGCTCCTCCAGCTCGTAGCTCCTCGGGTCAACCCATGAACCTCTCTTCTTGTAGCTTCCACAGTTTTGGCAGAGCTCGGTGTTGATTTCATCACCAATGAGCAGTACCGGGTTTTCCTTGCGATAGCAGACCTGACAGAGGCCCTCAATGAGAGGGCCACCTTCTTCCTCGCTTATTCCACAGCGGTAGCAGAACCTCATCCATCTCACCCGCTTCGAATTGGGGTGAGGGTTTAAAAAGTCTCAGAAGAGAAGCTTCGCCATCTGAGCGTGGGGAACGCCCTCAATCCTGAGAACCCTCTCGGGGTCAACGTAGCCCAGCTCGATTGCTTTTCCAACGCACCGCTCGCCGGTCAAGTTCGCTATGGTTGCTTCCTCAAGGAGTTCCTCGAGTTTCTCCTCCTCCACGAGTTCGCCCTTGTAAAAACGTTCCCTGACTTCAAGTTTGAGTTCTCCCTCTCGAAAGGTTTTACCCAGCAGTTCCTCGTCACATGCAGCGAGAAGAACCTCCCCCTGAACGCGATAGACCTTGACGTATATCATATCACCACCGGGAGAAAAGGAAGAAAAGAAGTTAAAAATCTAAGCCTTATGAAGACTGGGCCTTTGCTATGGCCTCTTCCAGTATCATAACTGCCTTCTTGATGTCACTGTACGCTATGCGGAGGTGTATGAAGACCCTGAAGTCACCGAGGCTTCCCCAGAGGTTACCTCCTGCAATGCTCATGGCCTTCCGGAACTCCATGGTCGCGTTTTCATAGAGGGCTTTTGCAAGGGCAAGTGTCTCATTGCTGACACCCATAGCTGAGGCGTTGGCATAGAGTTTGTTGAACGTTGCATTGTACCGTATGTAGTTGTGGTAGTACATGTAGCTTAACAGTACCATTGTATTTGATAGCGTTGAGGGGGTAACGTAATCCACTCTGAATACTCCTGGGGAGTGCAGCCTGACCTTAACGTAAACCAGTATTCCGCTCGTGGTGTTCTCAGACCAGACGTTGAGTATGTCCACGTTGGTCACAGGAATTACCCAGTAGTGGGTTGTTGAGGACGGGAGCTTAAACACGGCAACTGCCTCAGCACCGTGCGGTCCATTGATAGTCACGATGTACCTGTCTTTCAAACCAACGAACCTTTCAACGCTAACTCCTGAGACACCTGAGACTAAGTCGTATGTGACATTGAAGTTCTCGGGAACTACTGGCTTTGCGAACACCGTGACTTTACTGTTGTCGGGGTTTACGTCATCAAGGCTTCTGGCTTCTAGTGTAAAGTTCTTGAGTCCAGGTGTCAAGAGAGGCACTGTAACTGTTACCCTGTAGACATCAAATGGTTTCATTACTGGAATTACAACGCTGATGTCAGTTGGCTTTCCGTTGACATAGAGGGTTATATTCACGTTTGAGGCGTTATACGGTCCGTTGTCAACAACGTAGGCTGTAAATGTTAACGTTCCGCCGAGGTTAAAGGTTCCGTTGATTGTAGTTCCTGTAACTTCAACGTCGGCCTTCATCGGTATTGGTGATGATGGAAGTAACTTCACAGGTATCCTCAGGAGTTCCTGAGCTTCGGGGATTCCAACTGTTATGAGACCGTATAGTGGCTCGGTTCCTTTAAGCTGAGCCTCGCTTAGGGTGTAGTTAGCCACTATCTTGTAGTGACCGTCTCCCTGGGGAACTACTGTGGCAGTGAGTTCCTCTCCCCCTATGGTAAGGATGTCCAAGTTGTACGTTGCCTGTCCTGGGACTGGGTTATCCCATGAGTAAACCTCAACCACGTATTGACCTGGCCATGGGTCGTATACTGTAACTTTTTCATCGGCCGTTGGGCTTGTAGAGAAGCCAACAAGTTCGAGAGTTCCACTGTCGTTATAGTAGACGTAGAGGTCTATGTCGAGACCCGCTATTGTGTCCCAGACGCTCTCCGTTGAGACCTCAAGGACACGGGTGTTGTTCGGAACGTTCACAGTGTAAAACTTCGAGTCCCTAGTGTCAGGTGCGAGCTGGTTGCGGTACTCTATTGGCGCAGTGAAGCCATAAGCATGAACCACTGGAGTTCCAAGCCATTCCGGTAGATATAGATTGAACTCCTTGGTAGAGGATGCACTTCTTACCTCTGTCCACTGCTGCGGAGAGAGCTTAAGTATCCCAACGTGGCCGGTGAAGCTTATTACTGGACTCTTTCCGCCATAGGGTGCAAATACCCAGAGGGCATTGAGACCGGGAACCGCCTTGCTCAGGAGTATGTTCTCCAGACCTGATGCGGAGAACACTATGTCCCCCATTTCCTTGGTAGTCCTAAGGGTGTACGGTCCAAAGATAGCCGGCAGGTTCATGCTGAATCCATCTACGTAGGGCTGAAGGATAGTCTGGTACACAGGAACGTCTCCGTTCCAGACCACTTTGCTAACTATAAAGCCGTTAGTCGCGTTTTCCTGAGAGACATTGAAGTAGAACAGTCTCCAGTCTCCCGAGCCCTGTCCACTGTAGAGGTTGGCATTGTCGTAGAGACCACTGGCGTTTTCAACACCTCCAAAGGTAAACTCTGCCTTCGGAGAGCCCACGACAACACTGACCGGTATTGTTACAGTACCGTTTGGATAGCTCACGTATATGGCGCCCTCGTAGAGGCCAAAGGAAGCATTCTCCGGGACATTTACTACAGCCTTGAACTGGACAGATGACTTGGCGGGTATCTGGATTGTCTCGGGCGTCACGTTGACCCATTTCCATGGAGCTATCTTATAGAACTGAAGGACTATTGTGCCATTGACAGTTCCAGAGCCATACTGCCTGACCTGGAGGTAGATGTCGGGAGACCTCTCCAGGGGCTCTTTGACTGTTGCCCAAACTGTCTCACCCGTTCCGGCCTGCTGTATGAGACCGTAGTCTCCATAGATTCTGGCAAGGAACTCAACGCCACCGTCGGAAGCCGTCGGATACACTGTTACCTTCATGAGCTGAGTTCCCTCTGGAATCAGACCGGTTATGTTAAGGAACGGCCATGTTGTGGGGTTGGAACTCACATTGTATATTGGAATCTCCACTTTGCCTATGTTCTCAACAACGCCAGGAGTTACGTTAACTGTAACTGTGGTGTTATAGTAGTTGGTAATGGCAAACATTCCCTCAGCACTCTGGCCGGGAGCAAGGACACCTGGGAACGTGTCGTACTTCGCGCCGGCCTGCCACTTGCTTGGAGATGCCTCTATTCCCCCAATTCCAAGCGCCAATTCAACAGCCTTGGTTGCGTTTATGTATCCCGCACCCTGCTCAAAGACATCGTTGTAAGTATTCTCCGCAGAGGACATGAGTATATCTCTCATTTCCTCTAGGGTTGGGTACCTGCCGTGAGCCAAGTAGAATGCCTCCGCAACGAGTGCACCCACTCCAGCGGCAGTTGGTGTTGCAAGGCTTGTTCCAGCCCAGACCTCGTTGGCGAAGATACCTCCGATTATAGGAGTGCTTCTCCAGGCCTGCATGTTAAGGGTTGTGCTGCCCAGTGCGAATTCGCCTGTTGCCAATATGTCGGGCTTAACCTGACCGAGGGCATTGGGACCCCTGCTGGAGAAGTCTGCAACGTCGCCGTGCTCATCTATAGCGTTCCATCCCAACGCTACGCGGTATCCGAACTCTGTTGCTGCCCCTACTGTGATGACTCCAGGAGACGCTCCATTGCTTGAATCGGTTCCGTAACCAGGTCCCTCGTTTCCTGCTGCGAAGAAGTGCACCGTAAACGGTCTTGCCAGACTGAGGTACTTCAGGAACCTGTCTTCAAAGTTAAAGCCTCTATCGTAGAGGTAGAAGAGATTCATACCATAGCTGTTGCTGGTTATCTGAGCCTCGTCTCCTGTTCCGGGAACGCCGTCATATCCCTCGGTTGCAAAGTACATCAGGTCAATCCAGTTGGACATGGGGGTGTACAGGTCACCCTCTGCTATTATCTTGGCCCCTATTGCATCTCCCACCACGGGGTAGAAGAACACGGGAGTTGTATTAGTTAGCTCAGCGAGTCCTTCGGGCCCTATGGTTCTACCCTGAGCCGCTATGGCAGCGGAACAGAGGGTTCCGTGTTCAAGTCCTCCGGCAAAGACGCTTCCTATCATGAAAGCGACCAGTCCGCCATTGCTCGGTATTCTCAAGGGAAGTCCCCAGCGCTTAGCAACAACGTCGGAGTACGGTATTGGGTTCTTTCCATCGGCTATGAAGTATATCAAGCCTCCTGAGATGTCAGCGTAGCCATCCTTTCCAGGAATGTCCACAACGCCTTTTCCAGGAATGAACTCTGTCTTGAACAGGTCCCAGGCAACAACGGGATTCTCTTTGGTGTGACCAGTGTCCTCATTGAAGTCAATAAGCTGGCCCCAGTCTGTTGTTAGGTCAACGTAAACCTTGTCATATTTTCCATCCCCGTTTGAATCAACAACCAAAACAAAGGCCGGGTTTATGTAATATGAGTCGGGTGGGGTGTTTATCAGTGCGAGTGCCAAGTCGGGGTGTATGCCTATGTGAACTTGTCCCTTGAAGGGTAACGTTAGGTTGAGGTTAAGTGGAAGCCTAACCAGAAGAACACCACGGGTGAAGTTAACTGGAAGGGCCATGTAACCAGAGCTTATTACGGTGGCATTTGCCCCAGGTATCGTTGGATCAGCCTCGAAATCAGTGGTCGATGGCTCGAGGTAATAGTACGGTATTCCAATGTAGCCTTCGGTCACATTAACTGCTCCCCTGTTGACGGCCTCGACCCTGAAAGTTCCATAGTTGTCCATCCCAACACTTGGGATACCGAGGTTGAGGAAATAGTACGAGGAAGTTGAGATGTCCAGGTAGTTCTTGTTGAAGTCACTCTGCTGTGGAGCGCCGTACTTTACTGTGTAGGCAACTATGTTGTAGGTCAGGTTTCCTGGAGCTGGGTTGTTATGGCTGTAAACAATCACTGAGTAGTTCCCCAGAGCGGGGTTGTCTATAACAACGCTTTCATTGGGACCTTCGTTTATTGACGCACCAACAAGGCTTCCATTGTATACGACGTACAGGTTGATATCCAGGGAGCTATTAAATGAGGTTGTGTTAACCACCAACTTATCAACGGTGGAGTTGATGGTTATATCATAAACCGCATAGTTCCCAGTTGATGGAGCCGTTACATTGGTCTGATTGAGAAGCCATGTGTAGTTTGCTGGAATGTAGAAACCGTTGGTGTCTAGGAAACTCGTGCTTATAAGGAAGAGCTTACCTCCGTTGTTTAAGTACTCGCTTATGTTGCCTAACTGTTCTGCAGTAAACGTCTCATTGTTCATTCCGGTAAACCATATGACCGCTGAGTAGTTCTCCAGAACGGTGTAGTTGGGCCTGTTGTTGTCAACAACGCGGTAGAGGGTATAGTTGTACCCAAGCAGATCCAATGCAGAGGTATAGTATGAATCGAAATCATACCAGAGGGTACCGTTGTTGTCGGGGCCGTTGTCATCATCAACGAGGAGTATCTGGCCAGTTGGAGTGCCGTTGAACAGATACTGGAGAACCTCGTTGATAAATTCGGCCCTTGCTGTGGTGTTCGGTATGTTAGCGAGGCTCATTCCCGAAAATGCAACCGTGAAGTTGGTTCCGTGATAGCCCACCACATAGGGGAACTTGAAGAGGAAGGGAACGCCCGTAAACAGACTGGTGTTGGAGTACCATGGCCAGTAGAACGGATACCTAAAGAGGTTAGGGAATGCCTCTCCGAAGAGCAGGTATTCCAGCATTGAAGCGCTATCAAACGCTATTGGCCAGCCGTAATAGGGAGAGTTTGGATTTTTCTCAACAGCATAGGCATTGCTTAGGTCGGGGTTTCCAAAGTCAACACCACTGTCAATAACGGCAACGTTTATTCCCTGTCCTGTTATTCCGTAGGTCTTCCATGAATTGAGCGCCCCGATGTTTATTGTCGAGAAGATGTCCTTTGGCTCTGGAACAGGGTAATTGTCCCCAATGAACCTGCTAGCTTTTTCCTTTGCTTGGAGATAATTAGCCATTACCTCCGGGCTGGTCTTGGCAAGGACCGGTGCCAGATCCTTGAGGGAGAGCACCTTGAATCCATTAATAAACTCAGGCTTCCTGAGTTCCGTGCGATAAACGAAGTTCATTCCGGGCAGGGATTTACCCTTGAACGATGTTGAGAGAACTTCCATGTAATCTTTTATTGTGGGAGTACCGTCCTTGCTGAGCATTGCAACGAGGGGCTTAACGTCACTGAGGGGAGAAACCTCAAGAACACCCCTGAGCTGAGCTACTTTCTCCACTAATCCAACGGCATGTGGAGACGACTTTATCATTACAAGGTACACATAGTTCCCAGCTATTTCAGCGTGGCCAATGACCTTAAGTCCGGGATACTGGAGCTTTACTGGAACGCTGGAGACAACCTTGGCGGGGATCCATATTTCTTGGTTCGGATACTTTTCAGAGACCAATTTGAGAAGTTCCTTGAGATCATCGCTAACAATTCCGTGTGACAAAGGTGATGACTTTGAAGTCACTTTCTCCACAGAAATTGAGGCCTGAGGTTGAGGATTCTGGGTTACTGGTCCCATTGCCACTACTGGGGGAAGCACTACTGGGACCAATGATAGGACCATAACCAGGGCAATTATTAGGCTTAGAGCCCTTCGCTTCATTAATACACCTCCTTAGTTTGGTATGACAATAGTAGCTAATAAATCTCAAGATATAAACATTTCGACTATGGTGAACCTATTGGGGTTTTGTAGCTACTTTAAAAGGCAGGATGGACATTTTTGTCCAGAATATGACCCCTAAACAAAAAATTTTAATTGTCTAGAACTTAGAAGTCGAACCAAGCGGTGATAATATGAAACACAAAAAAACAATCGCTTTGATAATAATGATTGCCGTGGCTGGGACTGTGCTGAACCTTAAAGTCCAGCACTATCAAGGTGGTGAGATATACGAGGCCGCGAACAAAGCTTACGGCCTCCTTGTGAGGGGTTTTAACGTGACCATAATGGTCAAAACCGTTGATGGAAAGACCATCGAGGGTAGCCTTTTGAGCGTAAGGGGTTCAACCATATCCATAGTCGTGAACGGGACAACTTATACAGTCGGGGGACCCGAAGCAACGCGAGAGGACATAAAGGCGAAACTCATCAGGGTAATCTACCACGGCAAGGTTTACCTCTACGGGGTTGACCCGATGGAGGGGAAAGGCTCAGAGGTTTTCTCAAAACTACTACCCAAACAATACTACTCGGTCCGCTACTCAGGGAAGATTTACATCGGGGGTGGAATAACACCCATAGAGCTCGGGAAACTTAAGTACCTTGCCGACTACAAAACCTATGGCTCAATAACGATAAACCATCTCGGACCAAACGGAGCCATTATTACAGCAAACATGGTCCCGGTTCAGTATTTAATCAAATACCTCGGCAACTACACGGTTTACACATACGGTCTCCTCTACGTGAACTCCAATGAGAGGAACCTCCCCCTGAAGCTCATTGAGGTGAGAGGCCCATGAGCCTCCCCGAGCTTGTGCCAGTTCTCTTCATAACATACGTGGCGATTGGTCTCGCCGAGCCAAAGACAATTGGAGTAAGCCTCGTCTTTGCACTGGCGATAATCCTCGGGATAAAAAGGGGAGAGAGGATTGAATGGAAGGACGGGAGTTTTGAAATCGATGATAAGTACGTGAATTACGCGCTCTGGATATCAATTGGAATAATAGCCTACCAGATTGTAAGACTCGGAAGCGTGCCCCTTTTGAACCCGACCATAAGAACCCACCTCGACCCAAGGCTCACGGCACTCACTTACTTCCTCGGCGTTCCCTCAAGTGTTTACCTTTTCCTCAAAGGGAAAAAACAGGCGCTTCTCTATCCCATAGCCGTTTCACTCTACGCCTATAGAACCCCTGTTTTAGTTTCTGCAATAGCAATTGGCTCAGCCTATTATGAGAACGCTCGATTAAATGGAAATCTGGACATCAAAAAACTTATGGGAATCCTGACAGGCGGTGCTGGACTGTTCCTGCTAATAACTCTCCTCAGGGGAAATGGGTTATCAAGCCTCTGGGTTCGCTTTCAGAGCACCGTTTCCGTCCTCGACGTAATAGTCTGGCGCGGGGACTGGAGCGGAACGTACGGGGGACAGTTACAATGGGCTGGAATGGCTTCATACATATGGGGGGGATACTCCCCGAGGGGGCTAATAGCGAAGTTCCTTTACGTCCACACCGGGGCAACGATAACG
>Ga0256833_1001318_pt1 | contig 18352 bp, 20 predicted proteins | sample 356284metaG_FD_190535 | JGI IMG/M metagenome (GOLD analysis project Ga0256833, IMG submission 190535) | Hydrothermal vent microbial communities from Mid Atlantic Ridge, Atlantic Ocean - 356-284 | ecosystem: Environmental > Aquatic > Marine > Hydrothermal vents | place: Atlantic Ocean: Mid... | reverse complement strand
CCATAATGATCAAGGCAATAATTCTTCCTGATAAGAAGGAAGTTGTTTTTGAGGAGAAAAGACTTAGGCTGAGAGAGGTTTTGGAAAGACTAGGCATAGATGATCCCGATTCTGTGGCTATCATCTATAACGGTCATTTAATCGATGATCCAGACTATATCGTAGAGTCCGAAGGAGAAGTAAAGATTATTTTACAGGGTATAGGCGGCTAGACCGTTGAAGCATTGTCGCGCCCCATAATACTTCTAAGTTTATCGGCCAGAACAGATATTGCTTCACGGGCTATGATCCCGAGTATATCCTTCAGTCTTCCAGCTCTGAGCTCACGTAGAATAAATGCTGATCTTATGAAGAACCTCCTGTAAGCATACTTGAGCATCTTGGCAACCTGTTCCCGTGTAAACTTGAAGCCCCTCATAACGGGTCTCAGCGTCGTGTAGTGCTCCCAGTTCCAGTCCTCGATCAAGCCATACCGCATAGCGTAGTCGAATAGAGGTGTGCCCGGATATGGTGTCAGCACTGTAAACTGTGCATAGTCAGGATCGATATCTATGGCAAAGTCCACCGTTCTTTTCATATCATTGATTGTTTCCCAGGGAAAACCAAGGATGAAAGAAGCCGTTGCGAAGCCGCCGATCTCCTTCCTCCATCTAAACACTCTTCTGACCTGATCCAGGCTTATCATCTTCCCAATCTTGTCCAGTATCCTCTGGGTCCCGGATTCTACACCGAAGTATAGTGCAACACAACCATTGTTGTAGAGGAACTTCATGAAATCCTTGTCCATATGGTTTATCCGGGCGCCACAAGCAAATCCTATATCTAGTCCTCTCTTCTTCATCTCCTCGATGAGTCCGTAGATGAAGTGTCTATTGGCTGTTAGTTCATCATCGGTAAAAACTATGTGTTCTACTTTGTATTTATCCACAAGGAACTCTATTTCTTCAGCAACATTCTTGGGTGAGCGGTAGCGTATTCTTCTGCCCCAATAATAGCTTGTCGTACAGTATATGCATCCATATGGACAACCTCTACTCGCCATAATATGAGCAACCCGTATCTTCTTCCCAAACAATGTATATCTATCCATGGGGAGAAGATGTCGAGCCGGCCAAGGAAGCTCATCAAGATTGTAAATGAGGGGCCTCTCCCTTGTTGCAATTATATTGCCATGCTTATCGCGAAAAACAATACCAGCAACCTTTCTTAGCTCCATGGGATCCATTCCATGTTTATCAATAGTTTTTATGAGCTCTCTAGTCGTTAACTCGCCTTCCCCTCTAACTATTATGTCGAACCCGTTATCCAGTGTCTCACTCCACATATACGTCGGGTGTTGTCCTCCAGCAACAAGTATTACGTCGTCCATTTCCTCCTTAATCTTCCTTGAAGCCACGTATGCTTTCGGCGCGGTAGGTGTGAGGATCGAGAAACCTATTATGTCGGGAGACCAGGACTTGACATTTTGAACCCATGTATCAAGATCCATTTTTAATGTAGGGGTATCCAGTATCTTGACCCGGTGTCCCTCACGCTCAAGAATTGCTGCAATATATGCTAGGCCTAAGGGAGGCGCTGTGAGACCAGTAACCCTATATATTTCTAGGTCATGGATACCGGGTGGAAGTGTCAATAACACTTTCATCGGGGGTTCCCGAGAAATACATATATTGGTATTTCCTATTACGCCGTTTGGTTTTAGAATAGTCATATGATTAATAAACAATATAATAGATATATTCCTTCGATGCAATTTCAATCATAACAAATATAATTTGCCGATGTAGACTCGATTATTGATGACGAAATGCAGGTCACAATAGTATTTTTAGCAAGAGCAGGGCAAGTCGTTGGGAAATACCTGGCAAAACTAGAACTACCAGAAAAAGCTACCATTGAGGATCTGCTAGAAGAAATAGGCAAAAAGATCAGTAAGAGATTCTACAGGGGCGTCAAAGAAGGAAGACTAGTGTTCACTATCATTGTTAATGGAAGACCCGTTGGCGAGCCCAGATATAGGCTTAAGGATGGAGATAGAGTGGTGTTTACTACGCCAGAGATGGGGGGCTAGTTGAAGTTATCACTCCTCACATATTTTGCAATCACTACTTTTTATCTCGACGTAGTCGAATAACCCCGTCCTACCATCATAGACCAGTATCTTCTTCAAGAGAGGCTCGCCCACACCAGTCAAGATCTTCAGTGCTTCGTTGGCCTCAAGCAACCCGAGAATGCCCGGCGTTGTCGAGAATACCGGGATAGGCTTATTAGTTCTTTTCGGAGGGCGTGGAAACACGCATCTAAGACAAGGTGTTTTACCGGGCCATGCTATATATAGCTGGCCATAGAACCCATGTATTCCCGCGTGAATAAATGGTTTTCCAAGCTCATAACATATCTTATCAACAATAACTCGAGTCTCCCAGTTATCTAGACCGTCAACTACAAGATCTACTTCACTAATTATACGTCTTAAAAGATCAAATGATGCCTCTGAGTAAATGGGATGTATATTGATGCCGGGATTGAGTAAACCTAATCTTTTAGCAACACAGTACACCTTGGGCCTCCCTAGATCATCTGTAGTATAGAGGATCTGTCTCTGCAAATTGCTGAGTTCTACGAGCCCATTATCTATTAGAACAAGTCTGCCCACGCCAGCTGCTGCTAGATAAAGTGATGCTATTGATCCCAGCCCACCAACGCCTACAATCAGAACTGTTGATTTACGGAGTTTCTCTTGGCCCTCCTCACCAATAACAAGTAGTTGTCTATGATATCTCTCGTGCTCATCTGGAAACATTATTACACCATGTCAAGAATAATGGTTCTTGTGGGTTTAATAAAGAAGGGTATCTTCCCCCTGTGATAATCCCTTATGATCGTTCTGGCCGCCTCCTCGATCAGGGGCTCCTTCGTCTTCTTGTAGAACCAGCCCCTACGCTTAGCGAGCTCCTCGAGTATCTTAATCGGCTCCCTAGTCCTTATCTTATATGCCTGGATAAAAGCTGTTGGTACATATTCTAGTATTCTCTCGATAAGCTTTATCGCTGGAGGGACAGGGTCATCTAGCTGCTCGGGGCTCTGACCCCTTATTATCCTCTCTAGCTCTCCTCCCTCAACTGGGATTACGCCTGGTGTATCTATCATTAATATGTTCTTCTCGACACGGTAGAGCTGGACATGGTGAGTATACCCTGGACTACCAGGTATTGGACTAGTTGATGCTGAATGCCTGCCCTTCAAGGCATTGATTATGGAAGACTTACCCGTTTTCGGATAGCCAACCACGGCGGTAATGACGGGAAGCGCGGGGGCCGCCTCTTTTATCGCTCGACGCAGGTATTTTGTTCCCCAGTGCCGTGTAGCTGCCACATATACTGCTCTATAGCCTCTGTCCCTGAAAAGGTGTACCCATTCCTCTACTATGGTTTTCGGTACTAGATCGCTCTTATTGAGTACCAAGAGGAGCTCGCGTCCCATCTCTTCCACTATTCTTTCAAGCCTACGGCTACGAGTTCTTAGGGGGTCACGTGCATCGATAACTTCTAGCACGACATCAGCTCTCGACACTACTCTCCTTATATCACTCCATCCCGCTAGGGAGAAACCGTAGGGCATTTTGATCAACCGCTATACTCATACTTTATCAGTTCATCAGGGCTCATCCCGGATAACCAGTCTATTTTAGGGCCTGGTTTAGCCTTACCCTCTAATATATCTTCTAACACTATCCTAGCAACTTCTTCCGGCTTCTTATCAGTAGTATCGATCTCGTATATCTTGTCAGGACTCACAATGCTCAACGCATTAGCCGTAGGTACACCGAGTATTTCGGCCATTATATTCTCCTTAACCTTGTTTTCCGGCCAATTCCTAGGCTTAAGCCTCTTTTCTAGCGTTCCTGGCGCTGTCCTGAGGATTACGACTATGTCCGGTTGTAGAAAGTCGAGGAGCTCTGGGTAATGTATATCGATAATTATGCATTTTGATGTCTCGACCAGTTTCCTTATTGCTTCTCTTACTTTATCTTCGTCGATGACGTAGCTCTGCCTCTTCTCATCATAGGATGCATATATTTTGTTCTCGATAACGTATCGGCTCACATCTAAATGTATGCATCCAAGCTTCTCTGCCAACAATCTGCTGACACTAGTCTTTCCCGTGCCAGGGGTTCCTGTAACAATTATTATTCTAGGCTTCACCATAGTTATAGACCCTCATCCTGGGAACATAGATGGTATTAGTGGTTAAATCGTTATTTGGTGCAGGGCACTGCGGGAAATACTTGGTTATAAGAAGATCTTATTCGTAGGTATTGGAGGCGGTGGAGACGTTGTATCAGCAGCACTTTTCGCGAAGATCTTCAGGGATCTAGGGATTGAGGCCTTTGTGGCAACATAATATGGGAAAGATTCGTGTATGATCCTGTTCCCGGCCCTATTCCTCTCGAGGCTATTCAAGACAGGAAAAATGATCGGCAACCATGCCGCAATAATAAACGGCTGCTCCTATGCGATCAGAAGTGGTAACAAAATAGTGTTCGAAGCAACGAGAGTTGCTGAAACCATGAAGAGAGATATTTATCTCATAGATATATGGGGAGGAGTCAGAGGATATACTGAGGCCCTGAAAGACATTATGTGTTATACTGGTGCCGACTATGTGGTAGGAATTGATGTTGGAGGAGATGTTCTGGCTATGGGCGATGAGGATGAGCTCTGGAGCCCACTCGCCGATGCCATGGGATTAGCAGCTATCTACGACATAGGGAGTAGCACGCTTATGGTGTACTCTCCCGGTGCCGATGGCGAGCTTCCAGAAGAAGTTGTATTGGAGAGGATAAGTCTGATCGCAAATATGGGCGGGTATCTAGGCAGTATAGGTGTTAGGAGAGAATATACTAAATTCTATGAAAAACTCTTAGAGAACGCCCATAGTGAGGCCAGTAGGATAGGGTTATTAGCACTTAAAGGCTTCTACGGGGTGAAAAGCATAAGAAGTAGAACAAGAAAAATCAGCGTATCACCTGTGAATACTATAGTGTTTATCCTTGCTCCTGAACCAGCCTTAAATATTTCTAAGCCAGCACAACTCGTTCGAAATACGGAGAGCTTTGTTGAGGCGTGGCGTAAGCTAAGAGAAAACGGTATAGCTACAGAGTATGATCTAGAGAATGCTATTCTCGAGTACAGTAGGAGAGCTGGAAAAGACCCTAGACGCTTATCGGCTAGCGAGATCATAAGGATCAAGAACCATTTATGGAAAACGGTAAAAGATAAATGATGGAGTGTGGCCGTGCAACTCGTCCACGGGTTCATCCAGGGCCCGACGGCCCAGTTGCCCGGGCCCCCGAGCCCCCTCATAAATAGATGTAGTCCTATTGGGAGATAATTATATTTCCTGATCACAATTGATTACATAGCACATAATTCCCGGGTGGAGAGCCATGAGCCAGGATCTAGTTAAGAAACTGGAAGACCTGATGAACGCGATGAAGGACTGGGGGAGAAAACCAGTTCTAAAATCAGGACACATAGTGGTGGAACTAGTAAAACTCCCTGAGAGAAAAACTAAGACCACAGCTAGGCCAGCACATCTAGCCATTATGATCAGGAGAGAGGATGCTTTCAGAGGAATAATTATCGAAGAGCCAGACGAGCTTGAAGACCTGATAGTAGCAGTCACTACTCCGAAGCTTAAAGAACTCATAAACGCAGTCTACAAGATTCTCAAGAAGCACCGTGTCCAAGAATTCGAGCTATGATGTTGTTTCTAGTGATAAAAGTTATAATTGCCTACCTAGACCTATTTCAGAACTAGGGTAAGCCGCCGTAGCTCAGCCGGTAGAGCGTCGCCCTGGTAAGGCGAAGGTCCCGGGTTCGAATCCCGGCGGCGGCTTCTTCTCCCTTATTAACAAGATACAAATTCTTCTCAATGTATTAATCCCCAGCTCTCAATATACGATTTCATCCCCAGCATGATCATTTCAACAGCGATACTCGCTATGATCAATGACATGAAGCGTCCTATGGCCTTCATTACGCTCGGCCTAGCCATAGCCACTATTTTCTCTGAGTATCTTAGAAGTGCAAAAGTGGTAATAGCGGCAACAACTCCAGCAACAAGTATTAGTATAGTATTGAGAATGCTTGGATCCCTCGATGTTAGGAGTATTAGAGTCGTGATCGTGCCGGGACCAACAATCATAGGTGTGGCTAAGGGGACTACGGCTACATCCTCTGGATCAATTCTCTTGGTCTTCGGCATACCTCCAAGCATGTCGAGCGCTATGGTCATTAAAAGTATCCCGCCACCTATCCGTAGGCCGGGCACAGAGATGCTGAAGGCTCTCAGGATATAGTTACCGAGAAAAGTAAACACTAGAATTAATAGCACGGCAGTAATAAATGCTCTAGACACTATCCTCCTACGCTCAATCAGCTCCATACCCTCTGTAAGCGACAGAAATGTAGGCAACGCCGAGAATGGATTCATTATCGCTAATAACTGGATATAATATGCTACGAATAATCCCAGGTGTACCATGTATTTCCCCCGCAATATAGGATAATGACAAGTTATGGTTAAAGCAGGAAATACCTATCACCCCCTATAGAATAGTGGGCCCGCGGGGATTTGAACCCCGGACCTCCGCCTCGTCAGGGCGGCGTCCTAACCAGGCTAGACGACGGGCCCATAACCAGTATTTCTGAATAACGTTTCTTGAGCTTTAAAACTTAACTACTAGGTCTATCTCATCATTACATAATTATTTTTGAACTGATCTATGAAAACAATGTTGGAATAAAGTATTAAATATACTTTAAAATACAATCCCTTTAGCAGGAATGATTAAACACTTATCCCGGCTATCCCTATAAGAGGTGACGTGTTTGACTCTTTCACCACTTCCCCTTGTAAAGCATGCTGGGGAGATATCCTACAAGCTACCAGAGATAAGGAGCGGAGAAGAATTACTGAGCCTCACGCAGAGCGTGTGTCCATACTGCTACCGTGTAGTGCCCGCCGCCATTATTGAGCGAGATGGAAGAGTCTATATCAGGAGAGTTTGTCCGGAGCACGGAGAGATTGAGGAGCTCTATTACGGTGATGTTGAGATCTACAAGCGGTTCATCAAATGGGATCTTGAGGGAAGAGGCTCTAGACATGTTTACACGCCCGCAATGAGGCCTTGTCCCTTCAACTGCGGCTTGTGTCCAATGCATAAGCAGCACTCAGCCCTCGTAAACATAGTGTTGACTAACCGGTGTAATCTCAGCTGCTGGTACTGCTTCTTCTATGCCGAGGCTGCTGGATACGTGTATGAGCCGAGCATAGAGACTATTAGGAACATGATAAGAAGCATTAAGAAGCAGGGAGTCGCGGTTAATGTCCAGCTAACAGGTGGTGAACCTACTCTTCGAGACGATTTGGTCGACATAGTTAAGGCCTTGAAGGAAGAAGAGGTACGCCATATACAGCTTAACACTAACGGGATAAAGTTCTCGGAGCTGTTCTGGAAGAACCCCGACGAAGCCATAGCCTACACGAGAGCGCTGAGAACGAGTGGTGTTAATACGGTCTATCTGAGCTTCGATGGCGTAACACCGATTACTAACTGGAAGAACCACTGGGAGATACCATATATCTTCGAGGTATTCAGAAGAGCAAGTATGACTAGCGTCGTACTAGTTCCAACTGTAATTAAGGGTGTAAACACACACGAATTAGGCGCGATCGTGAAGTTCGCGGCAAAACACGTAGACATCGTCAGAGCCGTCAACTTCCAGCCCGTAAGCCTAACAGGCATGATGAAGAAGCAAGAGAGGGAAAAGTACAGGATAACAATACCTGATGTAATAAAACTGATAGAAGAACAGACAGACGGCGAAATACCGAGAGAGGCGTGGTTCCCAGTACCCGTTAGCGCCATATTTTCTAGGTTCATCGAGGCATTCGCCAAGGAGTACAAATTCGAGATGACGAACCACCCAGTATGTGGAGCGGGAACTTACATATATGTCGAGAGAAAAAATGGCTCAGTCAAACTCATCCCGATAACGAATTTCGTCGATGTAGAAGGATTCCTCGATTATCTGCAGGAGAAATGGGAAGACCTAGTAATCGGTAGGAGCAGACTTGCAACAGGCCTTAAGATACTATACAGCATAAGGAAGTTCATCGACCAGAAACGTGCACCCGAAGGCTTCGACCTGTACAAGATATTGCTTAATATAATAATTAAGAGGAACTATGATGCACTAGGAGAGCTACACTACAAGATGGTATTCCTGGGAATGATGCATTTCATGGATCTATACAACTATGATATACAGCGCGTTCAGAGATGCAACATTCATTACGCATTGCCGGACGGTAGGCTAGTCCCCTTCTGTGCGTTCAACATTTTCGACGACATCTACAGAGATGCTATCCAGAAAAAATATGGATGCTCATTCGAGGAATACGCAGTCTTCCAAAGAACAGTATCACGAAGAAATACATAAGGAATAGGAGAATGCTCGAATCAACAGAACTATACAAGAAAACATATGAGGGCATAATCGAGTTAGTGAGGCGCTAAGACTAACTTGACACCGTTAATCGATAGGTACGGCCGACCACTCACACATATGAGGATAAGCGTTACCCTCCGATGTAATCATAGATGTATTTTCTGCCACCGTGAAGGTTTACCTAGTAACATGGATGGAGTTGAACTCACGGCACAAGACTGGGGCTTCGCTGCCTCAGTAGCCTCTTCCCTGGGAATAAAATACTACAAAATAACTGGTGGAGAACCACTGGTAAGAAACGATATTGTAGACATTGTACGAAGCATCAAAGATAGTGGTGGAATAGTATCAATAGTTACGAACGGATCATTATTGGCCAAATACGCAGAAGAATTAGCAGACCTAGTATCACATATCAATGTTAGCCTACATTCTCTTAACCCTGAAATTTTCCGTAAGATAACATATGGAAGGCTGGAGCCTGTTCTTAAAGGGATCGAGGAAGCGCTATGCAGCGGTATAAAGCTGAAGATCGATTATGTTGTACTCTCTCTGAATAGCCATGAATATACCGATATAATAAACTACGCGAGCAATAAAGGCATAAATCTAAACATCATCGAACTCATACCGCTTGGAATGTCTCTTACCGAGTATAATAAGCTCCACGCGCCAATGGATCCCATTGAAAAATACCTTGATAAAATATCAGTCAAGAAAGACAGGAAGGCTTTCCAAAATAGACCAACATACATCCTTCCCAGCGGGATAGAAGTGACCGTGATAAAGGGTATATGTAACCCAGAGATGTGTATGCACTGTACTAGGATTAGGATGAGCCCTGACGGCAAGATCAAGACCTGTATTTATAGAAACGATAACTTGTTAGACGCATATCCTTTCATTATATCACGTGATGCAGAAGGGTTAAAACAATTATTCATAAAAGCGAATAGTCTGAGAGAACCTTTCTTTAAACCTGAGAGAATCGTGGAGGCGGTACATAGTGTCAATGGTAGATATAACGTTAAAAAACGAGGTATATAGAGAAGCAACTGCTGAGGGCATTATTAGGCTCAGAAGAGAAACTGTTAGGAGAATTATCGAGGGAAGAGTCAAAAAGGGAGACGTATTTACTATATCTAAGATTGCCGCTATTAATGCTGTTAAGAAAACACCCGAGCTCATACCTTTATGCCATAATATACCGATCACTCATGTAAATGTTGAGTTCAAAATACTAGACGAGGAACACATCCTATGTAGAGTAACCGTTAAAACAACCGCCAAGACAGGGGTAGAGATGGAGGCTATCACAGGGGTTAGCGTGGCTCTCTTAAACGTATGGGATCTGGTGAAGAAGTATGAAAAGGATGAGAAAGGCCAGTATCCGATAACTAGGATCGAGGGTATTAGGGTTATATCAAAGATCAAGAGGGGTTTCTCCGAAGCTCCGAGCGATTAATCCTTTTATCCCCTATTACCCAGTATTCACCATCTTCTCGAACCTCTAGCTTAAATATAGGGGCATTTTTCTTTATAGCTTCAAGTATCTCACGAGCAGCCGAGAAGCTCGTGTTGCGATCCACTGCAGATACTAAGATATAGATGGTACTATCGCCAGGCGATAGTTCTCCTATCTTGTGATAAACATAGACCATTCTTACATTGCTATATTTCTCAACAACTTTTTCCGTAAGATCATATATAATCTCTTTCACATACTTATCGTAAGCTGTGTATACAAGCTTTTCTACACGTCCTCCGTTAACTAATCCTTTCACAAATCCAATAAAGGCAACAATAGCACCAGCTCCTTTAGCACTTGTTTTAATCCTCATAGCATTAATGATCTCGTCTAAGGAGAGATCTTCTCTACCAATATCAACGATAATGTCCGGCTTTGTCATATTATCCACCTGAACCAGGAGGTAGTAATGCTATTTCGTCATTAGGACTGCACTCTGTATCGTCGGCTAGCCTCCCATTCACATATATGCTGAATGGTATCTCGAGTCTTTTCAGCTCCGGGTATTTTTTGTAAAGCTCATCTAGGAGTTTGCTTACGCTAATTTTAGGGCTATCAATTATTAGCGATATAGTGTTTGAACCTATAATATCCACTAATAACCCATAGATTTTAATGGTATACTTTGGCAGAAACAACCACCTCTTTCCTCATGGGTCAAAAACATGATATATAAACCTTACTCATAAATAGTCTACTGAATTTGTAAAAACAATCTATTAAAGCTAGAAAATAGTAGAAAAGTAGTTAGAAAAACAAAACAGATGTTTTGCAATGAACTAATATGGGGTAATAGGTCTAATCATACTCATAGCTATTATAACTGTTAGTACTGCATACTATATTGGTGCACAACAGAAGCAATCATTCACGCCGACAATCACCACAGTAACTCCCCCAACATTTACAGCAACATCAACCATATCAACATCGGGTCTGACACCGACAGAAGTAGAAGCTATCAAGTACATGGTGGAGGAGGAAAAACCCGCCCTAGACGTGTATACAAAGCTCGCAGAGATTTATCCTAATATACCAGTATTCGCAAACATAGCGAAAAGCGAAACAACACATGTTAAAGCGGTACTGAGTCTGGCAGAGAAATACGGAATACCTATCAGCCTTAATGCTCCCGGCTAGTTCAACAACACACATATTCAGGAACTATACGACCAGCTGATAAAGGAAGGATCAAAAGGTCTTGAAGAAGCACTGAAAGCTGGCGCAGTCATTGAGGAAACAGACATAAAGGATCTACAGGGCTGGATCGCAAAAATACAGCATGAAGACATCAAACAAGTATTCGAGTGCCTCATGATGGGTTCACGCAACCATCTAAGAGCCTTCGTGTCAACATTAGAGAATGTTCAACACAACCTACACACTACAGGTAATATCTCAGCAGGAATACGAGCAAATAATAAGCTCGCCGATAGAGACAGGAACCAATAACATCTGTTCAGACTTCGGAATCGAATTTAGGTGCAAATGCCACAGAAACACCTAAGAGCAGATCAGCAAAGTAATCATAACAAAATTCATTTTCCATATATAAAACACCACCTTTTTTATTTGCTTATGAAGAAGATGACGCCATACTAGGCTGAATAATAGGCATGTATAGAAGTAGTGAAAGAATAGCTAAAGAACCAACAAAAATGAAATGGTAGCCGGGCGGGGATTCGAACCCCGGTCACGGGGGTTCTCCCCGTCGCGAGACGGGCCAGAGCCCCGCATCCTTGGCCGCTAGACGACCCGGCTACTTCCAAGCTATAGATAGGATTTCCGTGGGGGTCTTAAATGTTTTCCGACGACAAGACCAGTTTTTCCATGGTTTTCTCCATGCATGCACTTAGAAGGATGCATGATAGAAAGATATCTCTAGATAAAGTACCAGGTATTCTCTCGAATCCTCTTGGAGTGATCTATATAGGTTAAAAGACATATATATCGCGCTTGGACATCAGGGACCTGCCATAGTCTATGCATACAGAGCCAGTAGGATAGAGGTACTTATAGTGCTTGGGAAACGAGAGTTCTCGGCACTCCAGAAGAAATACAGGATGTAAAGATACAAGACTATTCAATAAATAATGGTACTTCGATTTCTTCAGCTACTGAGGGAATACTTAATGTTACCCTGGCTCTATGATTACTACAACTTTTACTTTTCTTCCGTGTTATTTCTTGGTTTTCCTGGTACTCTTTGGGTTTACCTCTTTATATGTTTGTATATGGTTTTATATAAGTGGTCATGGCTCATTCTTGTGGAGCCCGCCCTTCGCTCGGGTTTCCATTGGTCATTGGGTTGTTGCCCCGCGACCCATGGCGTGGGGCAAGGATTTGAATCGCCTTGAGGTATATGTTCGTTGCTCCAACCATGTCTCGTTCAGCTATGAATCCACATCTATAACATACTGCTAGCCTATGGTTATAGGATAGCTTTGCTCTACACCTAGGACACATAGTTGACGCCCCTCTAGGATTTACAAAGAGTACCGGTACGTTACACTCAATTACTTTGGTTATGATAGCTAACTGTAGCTTCCTACAAGAGAACCTAGACAGCCTATCAGCTAAGCTAGAAGATTTTTAGATGCATTAAACCATAGCTTCTCCAAATTCTCAAGAACAATAACGCTCCTAGTCTTCCTAGCCATAACGAGGGATATTGTTGCTTCATGGAACCTAGCCCTTAGAGGATTAAATTTCATCACCCGAGATGTGGGGCCCTGTGGTCTCGTGGAGACCCCGAAAGCCCCGACCAATGTAACCCCAAGAAGGGATGAGGGAGAAGCCCGTGCCCAAGGTAATCACAAATAACCTAAGTGCTAGAAGTACCTAAACTAACGGATACGGGCAACCACCATATGGCCGGGAACGCGTATTTTATAATCCCTTCTACACACTTTGTAATAACCAGTGTGGGCCCGTAGCTCAGCTAGGTAGAGCGGCGGGCTTTTAACCCGTAGGTCCCGGGTTCAAATCCCGGCGGGCCCGCATATACTTTTCTCCCAATATCGATAATCATGAAAGATAGCCTTTTTCTAGCATGTATTTCGACAAGTATGATGCGATCATATGCGCTATTCTTAGAGGTTCTGGTACAGGACTGTAGATCATTAGCCCTCTCAACAGTGACAAGGCTTCTTCTCTTGTTATGCCTACGGCATAGAATCGGACCACACGCCATGGTGTGATCAGGGGTGTCGCCTTCGTGTAGGTTCTATGGATTACCCGATATCTTGTTTCATAGTCTGAAAAATGTTTGATAAGAGTACGTCTAATCCTTTCTAGATCTAGTGGGTACTGTATAAAGCTGATAACAGGTATTTTTGTCGCTAAGTATATCTTATCAGGGTCTGCGACGTCAAATCCAGCATACGTTATTCCATCAAGAATAATGACCGAATTACCTGAATATGCATTGAGAATGCTAACCATATCTATGATTTTATTTGTGGTACTTAATCCGTCGACGACGATGATGTCCCATAGTATTTTTGATATTGCTGCTTCTTCATGATACAGGACTCCTATAAGGAGAGTTTTCCCTCTCGATTCCTTAAATGTGGGTGGAAAATATCCGTCATCAAAAGCTATTACGTCACGTCTCACCAAGGGCTTCCTCCATTATCGTGAGTAGTTCACGGGGTATCTTGACTATTTTGGTTTTACCATATCTTCCCCTATTTACTACTAGTGCTGTCGCGAGACCCAGCATGTCAAGCTCGTTTATGATCTCACTGACCCTGCGCTGGGTTAGGGGATCGTATCCATAGCTCATTGCAATCTCCTTGTACTTGCTGTATATTTCCCCTGTGGTCCCGCTTCCCTTTGTCTTTACAAGGTATATAATGGCGTTAAGTACCAGCTTAGCGTGTAGCGGAAGTGTTGATACGGCCTGATATATTCTACCATACTCTATTTCGCGGGATGCTTGTATAACATGCTTTATCTCGACCTTGTTCGCACCTTGTCTTTCAGCTATTTCTCCCGCAACTCTCAGTAAGTCTAGCGCTCTGCGGGCATCACCATGTTCTCTCGCAGCGAGGCCTGCACAGTAACGAACTATTTTCTCAGATACAGCTCCTGGAACGAATGCTTTCTGTGCTCTCTCCCATAGTATATCGAATAATTGCTCTGCATCATACGGAGAGAACACTATTTCTTCTTCTCCCAGACTACTCCTGACACGTGGGTCGAGTGTGTCGACGAAGTTGATATCGTTTGTTATGCCTATAATAGCTACTTTAGCATTCTCGAGATCTTCATTGATTCTGACAAGCTTGTAGAGAAGATCATCACCATGTCTCTTTACATAATAATCTATCTCGTCGAGAGCTATTATGTGGAGGCCGCCCCAATTTTCGAGTGCTTGTATATACCGTGTATATATTTCCGATATGGCTATCCCTGACAACGGTATTCTAAGGCCCAGGCTCCTCGCTATTGATGCTAATACACGATATGTCGTATCCACTTTGCGGGTGTTCACATAGGCGTATTTTATCCTAGCACCCAGGCTCGGGGCTTTCTCCATGAGTTTTTTCAATACAAATTTCGTGACAGCTGTCTTACCTGTTCCAGTTAATCCGTAGATGAGGATATTGCTTGGCCTCTCACCTTTCAGGCCAACAACAAGGATCTCTACTAGTTTTCTGATTTCACGCTCTCTGTGGGGAAGCGTCTCTGGTATATAGTCAGGTAATAGAATTTCTTTATTAACAAATATCCGTCCATGTCTTTTTAGACGCTCTTCTATTATCTTGTCGATAATATCGCTCAATATCTCGGCATCCCCCGCCCGCTGTGGTTAGGACTGAGCAGACTATGTAGATTCTTGGATATATATTATGATGGGGATAGAAAAACTATGGGCTAACAAGAATCAAAGAAACCCATTATTCTTTAAGCAGTTCTATTACCTCTTTACGCCCATGTTCAATCGCTTCAGCTTGCTCCTTGTCAAAACGACGGAGAAGCTCTAAGAACTCACCAATATGTTCTTTCTCCTCCTTGGCAATATCGAGAAATACTCTCTTCACTCCCTCATCTTGGATAAGCTCTGCAAACTGGGTATAGAAGTTAACAGCATCGAGCTCTGCCATTATAGCCCATCTAATAGCTTGGATCATCTCTTCGCGAGATAAGGGCTCCTTACGAGTAATATCTAGGGGGTTCTTTCCGAGCATAGAATACACCTTTCAATATTATCACGTATTAATACATAATACATGATTATATAGTAACCTATCACAAAATAGAAGAGATCAAGAGATACAGAGTACAGGAAAAATAAATTAAAACTTTATAAGCTGGTTGCGAATACTGTTTTCTCCGGGTACGTGGGCCGGTAGCTCAGCCTGGAAGAGCGCTCGGTTGGCATCCGAGAGGTCCCGGGTTCAAATCCCGGCCGGTCCACCATCTCCTGCGGGCCTTAAGTCAACCATTTAATATAATTAGCACATAATGGTCATAAGGGATTAAGACTTAGGTAATTTTTATCAGATATATTAAACTATAATACTATTCCCGAACGATAAGCTTAAGACCCCGTATTATAATCTCCCCCCTTAGGAACTACGTGCTTGATTTGGGAGTAGATAATGTTATCGAGGTAGGGATCAAGTTATGTCAAAGAAACAACCTAATATTTTGGAACATGAGCTTGTCCCCAAACATGAAATATTATCTCCTGAAGAAGCTTTAGAGGTTTTGAAAAAACTAAACATAAAGCCTTACCAGCTCCCCTGGATCAGTATCAATGATCCTGTTGTCAAAGCCATAGGTGCTCGGCCAGGGGATATTATCAGGATTATTAGGAGAAGCCCCACAGCGGGCGAAACAATTGCTTACAGATACGTAGCAGTCGATACAGTTAAACCAAAGAAGAAGGGTGTTTAAAAGTGGTTACACGCGCCAAGGTTTTTCCAATCCCCGATGATCGATGGGTCGTTATGAAGAAATTCTTTGAGGAAAAAGGACTAGTCCGTCAGCACTTGGACAGCTACAATAGATTCATATCAAAAACACTACCAGAGATTATCGATGAATTCAAAGTAATAGAGGTTCCAGGAATAGCTAAAGTGGTGATCAAGGGATTTAGGATTGGTAAACCAGTTGTCAGGGCTATAGAAGGCTTCGAGAAAGAAGTAACTCCCCTAGAGTGCAGATTGAGAAACCTTACTTATGCTGCACCAGTATATTTACGGTTATCTATTGTAACCGATAGGGGAGAAGAACAAGAGCAGGAAATACTATTAATGGATCTTCCAATCATGCTCAAATCCGATATCGATCCTCTAAGCAAAATGTCAAAAGAGGAATTAGTCAAAATCGGTGAAGACCCCAAGGATCCCGGAGGATACTTCATCATAAATGGTAGCGAAAAAGTACTCATTGCTCAAGAAGACCTGGCCAGCAATAATGTTCTGGTCGACTACGCCAGCGAGAGCTCCTCGGCAACTCATCTCGCAAAAGTTATAAGCGTATCTAGAGGGCGTAGAAGCCAACTAATAATTGAGAGAAGAAAAGATGGAATACTCTATGCATCCATTCAGGGTTTAAGAATACCTCTAGTCATACTCATGGCCGCACTTGGTTTTTCATCAGAAATAGACATTACATATGCGGTTAGTTTAGACCCCGAGATACAAACATATCTAATGCCAAGCATTATCCAAGCACAAACAATATTTCCTAAACTTGAAATGCCAGAAGACGCAACACCCGAGGAAAGAAAAAGGCTCGAAGAACAGCATCGTAGAAAAACCATTGAAGCCGCTCTCGACTACATCGGTGTACGAATAGCTATTGGTAGACCCAGACAGGAGCGTATTGAAAGAGCTAGGAGATTCCTCGATGAATACCTACTTCCACATATAGGCACTGATCCCTCTCCCGAAACTAGACTCAAAAAAGCCTACTTCATTGCCCAGATGGCAAATAAGCTCCTAGAACTCGTCCTTGGACGTAGAAAACCCGACGATAAGGATCATTACAGGAATAAGAGACTCAAGCTAGCTGGTGACCTACTGGCTCAGCTGGTACGCCATTACCTGGCCAATTACTTCAGGAGAGAGATAAGAAATGCCATTGAGAGAAACTATAGCAAATACAAGCGGGTAGATCTAAGGCAGCTGATCAAACCAGGTATGCTCACAGACAGAGTACTACATGCCATGGCCACAGGAAACTGGCCTGGCGGAAAAACGGGTGTGAGCCAGCTTCTGGACCGTACAAACCTTATGAGCTCCCTTAGCCACCTACGAAGAGTTGTTTCTCCACTAGCGAGGAACCAGCCACACTTCGAAGCAAGAGAACTTCATCCAACACAATGGGGCCGTATGTGCCCATTCGAGACACCAGAAGGAGCAAATATTGGTCTTGTGAAGAACCTCGCACTAATGGCTTATGTAAGCGTTGGCGTTCCCGAAGAAGAAGTAGAGCCAGTACTTTACAATCTAGGAGTCAAACCGATCAAGGAAGTGATCAAAGAAGCAAAGAAACAATTACAGGAAGGCTATGAGTACCCTGAGTTTCTGACATGGTCCAAAGTCTATCTAAATGGTAGGCTGATAGGATACCATCCGGATGGCGCTAAGCTCGCTAACGAGATAAGGAAGCTGAGAAGACAGGGCAAGATAAGCTCTGAGGTCAATGTCGCCCACATAAAGGGTGATTACATCAACGAAGTCTTCGTGAACACCGACGCCGGAAGAATAAGGAGGCCCCTCCTCATAGTGGAAGATGGGAAACCAAAGCTCAAACCAAATCACGTCAAGAAAATAATGACTGGCGAGTGGAGCTTCGAAGACCTCGTCAGAAACGGCATAGTAGAGTATCTGGACGCCGATGAAGAAGAAAACGCATACATAGCTCTGGATCCAGAGGATCTTACTCCCGAACATACTCATATGGAGATATGGACACCAGCAATACTTGGCATCACCGCATCGATAATACCCTACCCAGAACACAACCAGAGCCCGAGAAACACCTATGAAGCAGCTATGGCTAAGCAGAGCCTCGGCCTATACGCGGCTAATTTCCAGAGAAGAATGGATACTAGAGGACACTTCCTCCACTACCCACAGAAACCCCTTGTACAGACAAGAGCAATGGAGATCATAGGATACAACGAGAGGCCAGCTGGGCAGAACATGGTAGTAGCTGTTATGAGCTTCACCGGCTATAACATCGAAGACGCACTCATCATGAATAAAGGCTCCATCGACAGAGGCTTGGCGAGAAGCACGTTCTTCAGACTATATTCAACCATAGAGTATAAGTACCCAGGAGG
>Ga0256833_1001317_pt1 | contig 18368 bp, 15 predicted proteins | sample 356284metaG_FD_190535 | JGI IMG/M metagenome (GOLD analysis project Ga0256833, IMG submission 190535) | Hydrothermal vent microbial communities from Mid Atlantic Ridge, Atlantic Ocean - 356-284 | ecosystem: Environmental > Aquatic > Marine > Hydrothermal vents | place: Atlantic Ocean: Mid... | reverse complement strand
CAGAAAAAGGAATTATTTTAAAGGATGGTGTTACCATTGGGAAAAATTCATATGTGAGAACTGGAAATATTGAGTCAAGTGATGGATATTTAATAATGGAGGAGGGAAGTTCTTTCAATTATGGATGTTTTATAGGTGCAACAGGTGGTATAAGGATCGGGAAAAATGTATTAATGGGTCCGGGTATAACAATAATTTCTGAAAAGCACAATTTTTATGATGAAAATCTTCCAATTGCAGAGCAGGGTGTTGAGATTTTGCCAGTTGAGATTGAAGATGATGTGTGGATAGGTGCTGATGTTACAATTCTTGGGGGTGTGAAAATAGGGAAGGGGGCAGTGATTGGTGCAAAATCTCTGGTAAATAAAGATGTTGAACCTTATTCCGTTAATGTTGGAATTCCTGCCAGGAAGATAAGAGACAGAAAATGAACATCCTCTTCATCCACAATTTCCATAGAGAGGGTTCCGCAAGTGGTGATGATGTAGTGGTGAGAAATGAGGTCAGACTGCTGAAGGATCATGGCCACAATGTAGAGGTTTTCGCCCGTTATAACAGCGAAGTGGATAGATCTTCATTTTTCAGAAAATTTCTTCACCTTGGCCAGATTCCATGGTCATGGGAGAGTTATTACAGGTTAAAAAAGTTCTTAAAAGAGAAAAATTTTGATATTGCTCATGTGCATACCTGGTTTCCCCTGCTTTCACCTTCCATCTACTTTGCTCTCTACGAAGAAGGAATCCCTATTGTGCAATCTCTTCACGATTTCAGATTTTTCTGTCCCGTTGCTTTTTTCTTCAGAAACGGAAGAATCTGTGAAAAATGTGCCAGAGAAGGGCTCCATAACGCTATTTTGAACAGATGCTATGAGAATTCCTATTTAAAAAGTTTTCTTGCTACTTTACCTCTCTATGTTGTGAAGTACAGGAAGGTGTTTGACTTGATTTCATTATTTATCGTCTTTACGGAATTTGGCAAAGAGAAATTTGTGGAACTGGGAATACCTGAAGAGAAGATAAGAGTAAAGCCACACTTCCTGCCAAATGCCAGAGGTTACAGCAACAGAAATAGAGAGTTTTTTTTATATGTGGGCAGGCTTTCTGTTGAAAAGGGTGTGGATTTTCTTTTGAAAACATGGGAAAAGATTCCTGAGAAACTTGTGATAGTGGGTTCCGGTCCGCTGGAAAATATGGTGAGAGATTATGCGAAAAAATTTAAAAACATTACCTATGCTGGTTATGTTCCCCATGAAAAGGTTTACGATTATATGGAAAGAGCAATAGCCCTGATTGTACCATCGGTGTGGTATGAGACATTTGGAATGATTATCATGGAAGCTTTTTCAGTGGGCACTCCGGTGGTGGCGAGCAAGGTTGGGGCACTCCAGTCTATGATTCAGGATGGAGTAAATGGATTTCTTTTCCCGGTGAAAGATGGTGAAAAGTTAAAAAAGTATTTACATAACTTGAAGAAAAAAGCAAGATGGAAAAAGATATCTAGACAGGCTTACAATGCATTCGTTGAGAGGTTTGGAGAAAGTAGAAATTATCTTGACCTTATGGAGATATACACTTCGGTTGAGAGATGATCACCATTCTTCAATTTTGAGAAGCAGAAGCTTTACTGCCAGATACATAATGCCTCCTACCATAATAATTGACCACCATGAAGGAATAAAAGATTTTATTGAAAGTGAAATAATTGCAGCCAAAAAAGCAAATAATACATCCTCAGGATAGGGGAGGAGCAGATTGTAATAATACAGGAAGAAGAATTCATAAAAAAGATACCCAAGGATTATTATAAGGATGACATCTTTTTTAGCTGCAAAGGGATCAAAGGAAGGAAGGGTAATTAAATAGATTAACAGATTCGCCACAAGCAATATCCCGGAGAGAAAAAGAACAACACCAAGGTTTCTCTGGAATTTCGTCTTTAAGTAGAAGACATACCCTATTATCAGGATGAACGTCATATCGACTATCATTATCATATGGGTTATCCCAACACTTCTAAAGAGCAGGATCAGATAATAACCTGCAATTAAAAGGTTTACGACAAGTTCGAGGAATGCAGGTTTTTTTAATTTTTTTCTTTTTTGGGCTATTACTCCAAAAAAATGTTTTATATCACTTGTCAATTTTCCCAACCTGAAATATTCAGAATATATAAGCACAATAAGAATAAAAGAAGAAGCAAGAATCAGAAGAGAAAATATTGACAATAAACTTCTTGAGAATGAGAGAAGAATTCCTGCAATTGCTATGGAGGCGCTGATAAAAAGAATTATAACAAGGGCCTCTCTATTTTCGAGATTAAGCTGGAGTAACCGGTGATGTATGTGCAATTTATCTGCCTGAAAGGGTGGAGTTCTTTTTGCTATTCTTCTTATAAAAGCCCAGGTGGTATCCAGAACCGGAATCAGAATCAGTGAAAGGGGAAGGAAGATGGAGAAAAAAGAGTAAGTTTTGCTTCCCGAAACTAAAGTTAAACTTCCAATCATAAAACCAATAAACATTGATCCCGTATCTCCCAGAAATTCCATTGCCGGTGGATAATTGTAAAACAAAAATCCCAGAAGTGATCCGGTGAGGATTATTGTGAGATTAAAAGTCGTGAAATTACTGGAAAGAGCAGCGGTGCCGATTAGTGCTATAATTGCAAGGCCACAGGCCAGTCCATCAAGTCCATCAATCAAGTTAAAAGCATTTATAGTTAAAGTTATCCAGAAGATAGCTAAAATATATCCCAGAGATGCTGGGAACTTGATCATACCTGTTAATGGAAGGGTAATAAAAGAAAATTTTGAACCTGTTATGATCACAAAGATCATTGAGCTCAAAAGGTGAAAGAACAGTTTCCAGCTCGCCCTTACTCCCCATTTATCGTCAAGGGTACCAATAATTATTAAAATTGAACTCCCGAGCAGAAGCGAAATAAAAAGCTTAGAACCTGGAAGAACCAGAAGGCCTGTTAGCCAGGTTGAAAGAAATAAAGCCACTCCACCCCACCTTGGTGTAGATTGTGTATGTATTTTCCTGTGATCAGGTATGTCTAGAATTTTAATCTTTTTCCCGACAAAAATTGTAAATCTATTCAGTATCAGGCTTAAGAAAAAAGAAACCAAAAAAAGAACAAGTATGGCGACTATTGATTCTACTTCTATCATCAAAAACCATTATATCAAACTTTTATCCTTCTTCCACCCCTTGCAAATGTACCCCTATTATGCTATCTTCATTATGAATCGAAAAGCAAAAGGAGTTGTGTTGTGAAATGCTTCAGGTGTCTTCAGGAAGTTCCCGATGATGCTGAAGTTTGCCCATACTGTGGTCAGATTATCAAGCCCATTTTAAAGATTGACAGAGACAAAATCCTTGATCCCTCGACACTCAAAGAGGGGGATTTGATAAAGGATCGTTTTGAAATCAGGCAGAATCTCGGGAGCGGAGGAATAGGCACCGTCTTTAAAGTTTACGACACAAAGTATGATGTCATTTCCATAGTTAAAATGCTCAACAGGGAGTTCTGCGAGGATCAGGAAATCCGAAATAGATTTTTTGATGAACACAGAAAGGTTCTTGAAGTTGATCATGAGAATCTGGTCAAGTACTTTGAAATTGACGAATTCAGGGGAGTTCCCTTCATTGTAACACAGTACATTGACGGAATCGACCTGAGGAAAGTTATAAATGCAAAGAAGAACAAACAGCAGTTTTTCTCTCTGAGTGAGATATTTCCCATTTTTGATGGAATTGCAAAAGCCCTTGAGAAAATTCATACATTCAGTTTTCACGGTGATCTTAAACCTGAAAATGTGATCATAACTGCCAGTGGTGTAAAGGTCACCGATTATGTGATCAGCAGAGTTCTACCTCCCCAGGATTTCGTATCTGTACAGCTTGCTCTGGGAGATGTTTACTACTACCTTTCTCCGGAGTATATCACTGCTCCAGACCAGATAGACCAGAAAGTTGATATTTACGCCCTCGGTGTAATTCTTTATGAAATGCTCACCTGCTCAATCCCCAAAGCTGAACCTGCTCCTCCTTCTTCCATAAACCCGGATATCAGAGGGGATGTGGATGAAATAGTTCTCAAAGCTCTTTCAAGGGATCCCGAAAAGAGGTTCTGCTGTATTGAGGAATTTCACTACGAATTTGGCCGCGTTGCTGGAAGAGAAGGCAAGGTGTCACTGCTGAAGGAAACAATAAAGAAAAAGAAAGAGGAGCAGAGGAAAGCTGCAAAACCGGAGAAAAAAGAAGAGGGACCTGGAGTGGAAGGGAAACCCCCAGAAGAGGAGAAACCTTCAAAGAAAGTTGATCTGTTTGCAGAAGAGGAAATGGGGGAAGAGAAGGAAGAAAAGAAGGAACGGAAAAAGGAGTTGCTGTTTGAAGAAGAACTGATTTCTCCGGAAGAAGAGGAGAGGATTGAAAGGAAGCCTGAGAAGAAAAAATCCCCTCTGGCACTGATACTTCTTATTCTCCTGATACTTGCAGGAGGGGCTGGAGCATTTGTTTTTCTTCAGGGGAAGGGAAGAAATAAATCTGAAAGTAGTTTAACTTCACCCAAAACTACACAAAGAGTCGCCAGAAAAAGTATTGCCACGCCTCAGTTAACTGTAAAAGCTTCAACAAATCAGGTAAAAAAACAGGCAAATGTGGCAGAATCTAAAAGAAAGGTGGAGAAAACTGCTCAGAAAGTTAAGGTCAGAAAAACCGAGAAGAAAGTGGCCTCTGAGGAAAAGAAAAGAGTAAAAGAAACTGTGAAGGCAGAGGCAGGTGGGAAAAAGGAGTCTGTAAGTAAAGAACAGAAGCCTGAAAAAGTGGCCATGGCAAAACCTCCCCGCTGTCCCCCCGGTATGGTGTATATCCCGGGAGGTTACTTTATTTACGGTTCACCTCCCGATGACCCGTATCGTGACAGTTTCTTTGATAAGTATTTTGGCAGAACATACATAAAGGGATTCTGCATAGATAAATATGAGTACCCCAACAAAAAGGGTGCTGTTCCCCGATCAGGAGTGACCTATACCCAGGCATATAATCTGTGCAAAGCACAGGGAAAAAGATTATGCACCGAAGCTGAGTGGGAGAGAGCTTGCAAGGGTCCTTCAAACAATCTCTTCCCCTACGGGATGAGCTTCAAAAACAGAGCCTGCAACACCTCTGAGGCAGGATTTGGAAAAATACTTCCCTCCGGTTCCCTTCCCGGGTGTAAAAGTGGTTTTGGTGTTTATGACATGAGTGGCAATCTCCTTGAGTGGACTGCTACCATGACTGCACAGAATATGTTTGTCACAAAGGGTGGATCTTACAGAAGAACAAAAGGTGAATCAAGATGTTCTGCCAGGAGACCGAAGGCATATTTCAGGCATGATAAAGATATAGGTTTCAGATGCTGTAAGGATGCAAATTATTAGGAGGATGAGGATGAAACTCCTTAAATATCTTCTTCTCATCTTTTTCTTCACAGCAAGCCTTAAAGCCGCTGTGAAACTGGTTGAATTTTTCCCACCTCTTACTGTGGTGGAGGGTGAGGATGTCAAAATACAGTTGAGAGTAAGCAATCCATCCCAGGTTTCCCAGATAATAGTCAGTTACAAAAATGCAAAATCAAGGTACAAAACTGTTGTTCTGAGCAGAAGTAATGGATATTTTGTTGGATATATACCGGGAAAGGATGTCATACCCCCTGAAATTTCCCTTTTCATTTACTATATGGATTTGAACGGTCAGACGCATCTCCTTTTTGCCAGCGCAGCCAAACCATTCAAAATTAAAGTTACCCTGCAGTCGAAAAAGCGATCAGAGCTGGAAGAGGAATTTGAACTTTTCCAGGCTGAGGATGTCGTTGTTTCTGCTGCCCGTCACAAACAGAAAGCCACAAAAGCACCGGCTGCAATTACTGTTCTTGATAAAAAATTTATTAGGAAAACAGGGACTTTTTCATTTGCGGAATTACTAAAGTATGTTCCTGGCATGGAAGTTTATCAATTTACCCCTGGTTATTATATAGTTGGGGCCAGAGGAATGGCAGATGAATCGAACAACATGTCTCTTTTCTTGCTCGATGGAATGGAATTAAATAATCAAATGTTTGGAATTGCGTTTAGTGAAGTAATTCCAATTTCTCTTCATGATGTAGAAAGAATTGAAATAATCAGGGGTCCCGGTTCAGCTCTTTATGGAGCCAATGCTTTCTCCACTGTTATAAACATAATCTCCATTGATCCAGATAAACAGCAGGGTTACTACCTTGCCACCTATGTGGGGAACTATGACACCCTTTATTCCACAGTGAGCCTCAGTGCCAAAAAGAATGAATCTCTCTCATATTCTCTAACAGGAATGTATAGAAAATCAAGGGCTTATGACAGAAATGAAACTGGCTTTGAGGCTAAGTTAATGAGGAGCGTTGTCAAGTACAAGTTTTATGAACAATCATACCTGAAACTTAGTGGTGGAGTTATAGATGCGTATGCAGACATATTTTCGAACTTAGGCGAGGTACCCACCCATGGGAAAATCAACTATATTAATGCCATTTACACACTTGAGAATTTTAAAGCAAGGGTATTCTGGTCAGATACTTATGCTGATGTTAAGATTGAGAATCCCCTTTTCCAGTCACTGCTTGGAAATATCTATGGTACCAATGACATGTTTGATGGAGATTTCCTTTACTCCAGAGAAGTTGGCAAGGTTGACAGGCTGACTGGCGGTGTGAATGTTAGATATTCATTTTATAAATCTGAAATATTTGACCCACAGTATTCTGATGAAAAGAGGGTGGGAGTTTACCTCCAGAATGAGTGGTATCCTGTGGATCTTGTCACTCTGACCCTCGGAGCCCGTTACGACTGGAACTCCACAACTAAGGAACCTGCTTTCAGCCCCAAAGTATGTTTGATAATAACACCCATAAATAACAATTCATTTAGAATCAGTTATTCAAAAGCTTTCCTGAAACCATCTTTTTACCAGAATCAGATGAAGTTAAAAAGACTTGAAAATTTAAATCTCACATGGGCCAACCCTGAACTTAAAAATGAGGAGATGACAGCCTACGAACTTGGCTACGCTGCCAAGTATGGTAAGAATTTGAGATTCAATATTGACCTTTTTTACAATCAACACAGAAAGGCGATTCAATTTTCTGGAAGCAGGTTGCTTTTCACAAACACTGGTAACGACAGAGATTACTACGGTGGTGAAATAAGTTTTAGGTATGGTTCAAAAATGATAGGTGGATTCGTTAATTATTCATATCTTAAAGTGAAAAATGTCAATCTTAATACCTATGAAGATACCCACCCCGAAAACAGCGTTAATTTTGGAGTCCTGGGCAACATCTCTGATCGATTAAGTTACGCTTTACTTGGACATTATATTTCCAAAAGATATGTAGAGCTCACTAACCCCATCAAGGGGAGTGTCTTTGTGCCCTATGTGGAGAATCAGGAACTGGGGAATTATCTGGATCTGAGTTTGAAACTTTCTTTTCTGGTTACGAAGGAAATAGAGATTGGCTTTTACGGTAAAAATCTTGTGGCCCCCGGTCACAGAGAGTTTGCAGGTGACGATAACCTGAAATTCACACCAGATTCAGTCCCCCAGACATTTGGAGGATCAAAGATCCCGAGGATTCTCATGGGGTTTGTGAGGGCAACTTTTTAAATGTGTTTTATTGACAGGCGGGCATTTTTGCGTTAATATTTTAAAAAGGGTTGATAATGATAGTTAAAAGCAGAAATGTTACCACATTAATTTCAATAACATTTTTTCTCCTGATTGGTTTTATTTTTTTCACACTGAGTACAACTTTCGCTCAGGGAAAGAAGCGTATTTACATATTAAAAAGCATGGACAACAAGTTCTACAATGATGCCATTGCCGGTTTCAAAAGCAACTGTCCCGGGGAGTATAAGGAATTCAACATCAACAACAACTATGCCATTGCAAAGACCTACGCAGATCAAATAAATGCAGAACATCCTGATCTCGTACTTGCAGTTGGTGCAAGGGCTCTTATAGCCGCGAAAAATTACATAAGCAGTTCAATCCCCATCGTTTTCACAGTGGTACTTAATCCAGAAAGATTGAATATTAAGGCTCCAAATATAACCGGTGTTAGACTTGAAATTCCTGTTGAAGTCCAGCTCAAGACAATAAAGGCAATTGTCCCCAATATAAAAAAGATTGGTGTACTGTACAATCCCCGTAACTCCGAGAACATCATAAAGGAAGCGAAGAGGGTTGCTGCGAAACTTGGACTTCAGCTCATTGCAGGAAGAGTTGAAACAGAGGATGACACTCTTGATGCTCTTCAGCTGTTTGCGGGGGGAATTGATGCCTACTGGCTAATTCCTGATCCAACTGTGGTAACCAGGAAGTCCTTTGTTGAAATTTTAAAGTTCACAAATGAGAAGAAGATTCCCTTCTTCGTTTTTTCAAAGGCGCTGGTAAAGAGTGGAGCATTCATTGCCCTCACCGTGGGTGATTATGTAAGTCTTGGAGCTCAGGCTTGCGAGATAGCCCAGCGTATATTCAGCGGAATACCCCCCTCCCAGATCCCGTATGAGTATCCCAGGGGCCTTGAGATAGCCGTTAATGTACAGGTTGCAAGGCTCCTCAACCTCACCCAGATTGCCACAAATGCTATAATGTTTGCTTCCCAGAATGGTTATAAAATAACCCCTCTCCAGTAACCCTGATCTCTCCAGGGATTGACAGAACAGTTACCTTATGTTATAAAAATTCAGGACACTGAAAAACCGGAGGCTGGCAGGGGAGGCCCATATTACCCGTCCAGGGGTAAATGGAGCTTTCGCTGGCCCAGAAAAATCCAAAACTCAAAGGAGGTGTTGTATGAGACGAGTTTTAATTTTATGGGTCCTGCTCCTGTTACCTCTGGGATTGCTGGCACAGGGAAAAATGGATATGGGTAAAAATCAGGGTTCAAAACAGAGCATGGGAATGATGAAAGCGATGCAAAACCCCGTAACCGTCTCTGTGAATTCTGCCGGTATGTCAGGTATGAATGCAAAAATGAAGAAGATGATGCAGGAAAAGGAGAAGAAAATCCAGGATCTTGAAGCCCGCCTGGATGAACTTGAGAAAAAGGTGAAAGTTCTTGAGAATAAAGATACCCATCTTGTTCTTGGTAATCTGAAATTCTGGGGATATCTCAGAATGAGGTATGTTGACAGCCTTGATAAAACATACTCTGCCATAAGTCTTGAAGAAATCACATTCAATCTGGCCTATCATCCTGCTGATTATATCACTGCCTGGATAAATGTCTGGTGGCATCCAAATCAGATATCTCTTTCCAACGTGTTATCGGGTGTTCCTCCATACTATCCTTCCGAAATGATAGGATACACCTATTTTGAACGAGCGCAGGCGGAGTTAAAATTACCTACCCTTGGTAAATATACGCAATCCTTCAGGATAGGTAAGTGGTATCGTTCAGCTTTTGGTATTCCTCCCAAGTATCCAAACAGAAAAATTTCAGATTACAGCCTCGTAGCAGAAGCCTTCACTCATGACAGGGTTACCGGAATTGAGTATATTTCTTCCTTCAGCGGAATGATAAACTTTGCAGTTTCAGTTTTCAATGGGTTAAGAATAGGGGATAGACCCTTTGGTCCCAACAACCCTGTAAATCCACCAAAGGTGAAAATAATTGCTGACAGAGAGATGTTTGGAGTTGGTCCTGGGCCATTGTCCGAAGTCACAGATAATGACAAAAATAAAGGAGTAAGTGTTAAACTTGGTTATCAGTGGCCTGCAGGTGTATCATATTCAAAAGCTTATCATTCAAATGGAAAGTATTTTCAGTTTGATATATTCGGAACCAATGGAAACAGACTCACTAATGGTGATTTAAAAACACTTACTGATTCTAATAAGCTAAATATACCTGTTGATTTGTTTAAAAACAGAAATAAATACCGTGCCGGTGCAGATATGAGGGTGATCCTCGGAAGATTTTCCTCTGATGCAGAATTTTTCTACGGATACACAGGTGGACTGGAGATCACAGGTTTTCACATACTTGGGGTCTATAAGGTTCTTCCCGGAAGATTTGATTTTCTTGCAAGATATGCGGAACTCGACACCCACGAGGATTTCAGTAACCACAGATTTGATTCTGAGGCTTACAGTGCCCTCTGGAATAAGAGGCAGATCCAGCTTTCACTCAAGACCTACCTCGCTAAATGGGCATGGATTCAGACAGAGTACTACTTTAACTTTGAGGGTCCAAAGGGAGATGTGAAGTGGAATAAAGTAAAGAATGATGTTTTCTTCATTGAATTCGTTTTCTTCTACATGTAAAAAGGGAGGTGTAGAAAATGAGGAAGAATTTAAAAATATTACTTGTTCTCTTCCTTCTTGCCGGTCTGGTTTCCACCGGTTGCAAGAAGAAGAGTAAGGAACAGCAGGCTAAGGCAAAACCTGCAGAGGAAAATGTAATTAAAATTGGAGCAGTATTTTCAGTCACTGGTCCTGCTTCCTTTCTCGGTCAGCCAGAGAAAAATACGGCTCTTATGGTTGTGGATGAGATCAACAAATCTGGTGGTTTGCTTGGAAAGAAGGTTAAGCTGATTGTTTACGACACGGAAGGTCAGGAACAGAAGGCTGTTATGGCTGTTAACAGATTGATACAGAAGGATAAAGTTGTGGCAATAATTGGACCAAGCAGATCAGGAACTACGCTGGCAGTGATTCCAATCGTTATGAGAGCGAAGATACCACTTATTTCCTGTGCCGCAAGCAGGAAGATCGTTCAGCCTGTAAGTGAGAGAAAGTATGTATTTACCGTTCCTCAGCTTGATACTTTTGCGGTAGAGAAACTTTACGAGTACTTCAACAAAAAGGGATACAAAAAAATCGCCATTCTCACCGTTAACAATGGCTTCGGTGCAAGCGGCAGGGAGCAGCTGAAACTCCTGGCACCAAAATATGGGATTGAAATCGTGGCAGATGAAATCTATGGTCCAAAGGACACTGACATGACTGCTCAGCTCACAAAGATAAAGGGACTCAATCCAGACGCCATTGTGGTATGGGGTACAAATCCTGGTCCCGCTGTTATAGCCAGGAACCGTCTGCAGCTCGGGATTAAAACACCTCTCTTCATGAGCCATGGAGTTGCTTCAAAGAAATTCATAGAACTTGCCGGGAAAGATGCAGCTGAGGGAATAATCCTCCCTGCCGGCAGGTTAATTGTGGCTGATCAGCTTCCTGACACAGATCCACAGAAAAAATTGCTCCTGGATTACATAGCAAAGTATAAGGCAAGATATGGTAGTGAGCCTTCAACCTTCGGTGGTCATGCATATGATGCCCTCCATCTACTCTTTGAAGCAATAAGGAGGGCAAAGAGCACCAATGGAGATAAGATTGTTGCCGCCCTTGAAACCATTAAGAATTTCCCCGGCACCGGTGGAATTTACAATCTCTCTCCGCAGGATCATGAGGGTCTCTCAAAGGATGCTTTTGTACTTGTAAGAATACACAATGGAAACTGGGAACTTTTAGAGGAGTAATTTCTGAGGGGGTCTCACCCCCTCTTTTTTATCGGAAAAATGGATCTCATTCAGTATCTTGTCTCAGGTATCAGTATTGGCAGTGCATACGCACTGATTGCCATTGGCTTTAATCTGATCTATAACGCCACAGGTATAATCAATTTTGCTCAGGGTGAATTTGTTATGCTGGGAGGGATGGGGAGTGTTTATTTCTATCATTACCTTCACTTTCCCCTTATATTTGCAATCTTGTCCGGAATACTCCTTGCAGGAGTAACTGGTATTTTGGTGGAGAGACTTTCCATCAGACCCATCAGAGATGCATCAATACTTTCCCTCATCATTGTAACGATTGGTGATTCAATTCTCATAAGAGGAATTGCCATGCTGGTCTGGGATAAAAATTCACATGCCCTTCCCTCATTTTCAGGGGATATCCCCATAAGATTTTTAGGTGCTGCAGTTTCTCCCCAGTATATATGGATTATCGTGGTCTCCATTATATCCATGCTTCTGTTAGGTGGATTTTTTCGCTACACCATTACGGGAAAAGCTATGCTTGCAAGTTCTGTAGACCCCGTTGCCGCAAGGCTTGTGGGGATAAATGTTGAAAGAGTTACCATGTATTCTTTTTTTATCAGCGCTCTCTTCAGCGGAATGGCAGGAGCCCTGATGACACCAGTTACCCTGACATCTTACGATATTGGTATTTCCCTTGGCCTCAAAGGCTTCGCTGCCGCTGTCGTGGGCGGACTCGGCAGGATGAGTGGGGCACTGGTGGGTGGAATAATTCTCGGCATTGTGGAATCTTTCAGCGCAGGATTAATATCATCCGGTTATAAGGATGCCATAACTTTTGGTCTGCTTCTTCTCTTCCTCTACATGAGACCCCAGGGAATTGTTGGAGAAATTAAAGCGGAAAGGGTGTGAGATTGAAAAGATACGCCGATATCCTGATCTTTGCACTTCTTTTGATTGCATATCCTTTGATTATTACAGACAATTACGGACTCAATGTGGGAATTTTTGCCCTTGAGAATATCATTACTGTGACAGGACTGAATCTCCTCATGGGGTATGCAGGTCAGATATCTCTTGGTCACGCTGGTTTTGTGGGTCTTGGTGCCTACATATCCGCCATTCTTACTGCCACCTACCACTGGAACTGCTGGCTTGCAATGATAACTGCTTTTGTCCTTGTGGGGATTGTTGCATTTTTTGTTGCACTTCCAACACTCAAACTCAGAGGTCACTACCTCGCCATGGCAACACTTGGGCTTGGTATGATTCTATACATATTTTTCAGTCAACTTGTTGACATAACGGGTGGACCATCAGGTTTCGTGGGAATTCCATACATGAGATTTGGAAGTTTGACATTCTCATCTTACTCCACAATTTATGTGGTTACTGCAATGATCACATTTGTGATTATTTGGCTCTCTAAAAATCTTGCTTCATTCAAAGCTGGCAGAATATTCAGGGCTATTCATCAGGACGAAGAAGCTGTGGTGGCTCTTGGTGTGAATACCTATCACTACAAGGTCCTCGTTTTTGTTGTCAGTGCAGTCTTTGCAAGTATTGCCGGCAGCCTCTATGCTCACACGGTTATATTTATCAGTCCCGCTTCCTTTGGTTTTAAGAGGTCAATCCAGCTTGTTACAATGGTAATGGTGGGAGGTATGGGAAATATCTGGGGTGGGGTTACAGGAGCAATCTTTTTAACCTATCTCCCTGAATTTCTGAGGATTTTCGAAGATTACGATATTATCGTTTATGGTTCATTGTTGATTCTTGTTATAATCTTCATGCCGGGCGGTATAGCCGGAGCAGTGGAGGATATTTATGGGAAATTCAAAAATACTGGGGGCAGAGAGGATCGTTAAGCATTTTGGTGGTGTTAAGGCTCTTGACGATGTTTCCCTTTCCATTTCTCAGGAAGAGGTACTTGGTTTGATTGGTCCAAATGGAGCGGGGAAAACCACACTTTTCAACATAATTTCAGGTTTTATAAAACCTGATGGGGGAAAGGTAATCTTTAAAGGTGTTGATATAACCTCTCATCCGCCGCATAAAATAGCAAGAATGGGTATGAGCAGGACATTTCAAAATCTGAGAGTTTTTTCTGAAATGAGCGTCATTGAAAATATTATGGTGGGAGCAGATGTTCTTACCTCTGCCGGTTTTTTTTCCAACTTGTTCGCTTTCCCCTCAATCTGGAAAAGTGAAAGGGAATCAATTGAAAAGGCAGAGTATTTTCTTGAGGAGGTGGGTCTGCAGGATTTCAGAAATACCCCTGCGGGAGATCTCCCCTTTGGAAAAATGAGGCTGGTGGAGTTAGCAAGGGCCCTTGTCACTGAGCCGGAGCTTCTTCTGCTTGATGAAATAGCCTCTGGTTTGAATACTTCAGAAACTCTTGACCTGATGGAGCTTCTCTTCAAAGTAAAGGAGAAACACAATCTCACAATCCTTGTTGTGGAGCATGATATGGATTTCCTTATGAACCTTGCAGAGAGAGTGGTGGTCCTTAACTTTGGCAGGGTAATAGCTGAGGGGTCACCGGATGAGATTAAAAAAGACCCGCAGGTAATAGCAGCCTATCTTGGAGAATGAAATGCTGGTTGTGAGGAATCTGGAGGTATTTTACGGCAAATTGAGAGCAGTTAAATCTCTCTCCTTCCATGTTAACGAAGGTGAAATTGTCACAATTATTGGTGCCAATGGTTCCGGGAAGACTTCAACTCTCAGAGCAATATCAGGAATAATGGTTAAAACAAGGGGAGAAATCATCTTTGAAAATGAAAGGATAAATGGATTACCCCCTCATGTTATTGTAAATATGGGAATTTCTCATGTGCCGGAGGGGAGGAGATTGTTCCCCAATTTAACTGTTCGGGATAATCTCCTTCTGGGAGCGTATCCCTATTTGAAAAAAAATGGCGATTTCAGTAAGATTGTGAAGGATAGGATTGAGCAGGTATTTGCAATTTTCCCGAGGCTAAAAGAAAGAAGCGATCAGCTGGCAGGTACGCTGAGTGGGGGAGAACAGCAGATGCTTGCCATAGGTAGGGCACTTATGAGCAGACCAAGGCTCTTGCTTCTTGATGAACCCTCTATGGGACTTGCACCGGTCATTGTAAATGAAATCTTCAAGGTAATTGAGGAATTGAGAAAAGATATGGGTGTCACAATACTTCTGGTGGAACAGAACGCCAGAAAGGCTCTTGAAATTTCAGATCGAGGATATGTGCTTGAGTCGGGAAGCCTCGTATATTCCGGAAGTTCAGAAGAATTGAAAAAAAGCAAGGAGATTCAGAGAGCTTATCTTGGTAAAAGTGATTTCTTTGAATAACTGAGCGAGGTGTGAAGATGTGGGAAGAAAAGTATGAAACAATGGAAAGAAGCGAACTGGGGCAACTTCAGCTTGAAAGGCTCCAGAGTGTTGTTAACAGGGTTTACAGAAATGTGAAATTCTACAATGAAAAGTTTCGTGAGCTTAAGATTTCGCCAGAGGATATAAAATCTCTGGACGATCTGCGAAAATTACCCTTTACAACCAAAGAGGATCTGAGGAGGAATTATCCCTATGGAATGTTTGCCGTTCCACTGAGGGATATTGTGAGGATTCACTCCTCATCCGGTACAACCGGGAAAACAACAGTTGTTGGTTATACAAAGAATGATCTTGAACTGTGGAGCAATTTAGTAGCAAGAATAATGGTGGCTGCAGGGGTAACAAAGGATGACATTATCCAGATTTCCTTTGGGTACGGTCTTTTCACAGGTGGTTTTGGCCTCCACTATGGAGCAGAAAAGATCGGTGCAACTGTTATTCCCATATCAAGCGGCAACACAGACAGGCAGATAATGATAATGCAGGATTACCACACAACAGTTCTGGTAAGCACCCCGAGTTATGCCCTTGTCATTGCTGACAGGATTGAGGAGCTGGGAATAGACCCCCAGAGTCTTTCCCTGAGGATTGGTCTGTTTGGAGCAGAGCCCTGGTCAGAGGCCATGAGGCAGGAGATTGAAGCAAAATTAAAGATAGATGCCTACGACAATTATGGGTTGAGCGAAATAATTGGTCCCGGTGTGGCTGGTGAGTGTGAAATGAAAAACGGGATGCACATAGCAGAGGATCACTTTCTGGTTGAGATTATTGATCCTGAAACTGGTGAGCCTCTCCCACCCGGGGAGGAGGGTGAACTTGTCATAACCACCCTTACCAAAGAGGCACTTCCACTGATTCGCTACAGGACAAGAGATATAACCCGTTTGCACTATGAAAAATGCGGGTGCGGCAGGACAACTGCCAGAATGGAGAGGGTAAAGGGTCGAACAGATGATATGCTTATCGTGAGGGGTGTTAATGTTTTCCCCTCCCAGATTGAGGAGGTTCTTTTCAATATTGAGGGAACCGAGCCGCATTATCAGATAATTGTGGATAGGGAGGGACGCCTAGATACACTGACGGTTCTGGTTGAGGTTTCACCTAAAATCTTCTCCGACGAAATGAAGCGTCAAAAACAGATCATAGAGGAAATAGAGGAAAAGCTATATTCGGTACTGGGTTTGAAAGTTAGAGTCAAGCTGGTTGAGCCGAAAACACTTCAGAGATTTGAAGGAAAGGCAAAAAGAGTGATAGATAAGAGAAGGTTGTAAAAACTCTTTCAGTTGAGTATACTAACTTTTAATGAGTGACGCGATTCTTGATGCCCCCGTTCTTGTACTGAATAAATCTTTTTATCCTATTCATGTGACCACTGTGAGAAGGGCTTTTGCCATGCTTTTTAAAGGCGTGGCAAAAGCGGTAGGCCCTGATTACACCCTTTTTTCCATTGATTCATGGCTTGAATTGAGGGTTGCAGCTGATGAAATTGGAATCAGAACTGTTAACAGGGTGATAAAAGTTCCACAGGTTATTCTTCTTGTGAGTTATGACAGGATTCCCAAGAGGGAGGTTAGATTCAGCAGATACAACATATTTCTGAGGGACAACAACACCTGTCAGTACTGCGGGAGAAAGCTACCACGAAAAGAACTTACCATTGATCATGTTATACCCAGGTCAAGGGGAGGAAAAACTGTATGGGAGAATGTGGTAACTGCCTGTGTTGAGTGTAACTCCCGTAAGGGGAATCGGACTCCTGAAGAAGCGGGAATGAAACTTATAAGGAAACCTTACAAGCCTTCCTACTTGAATTTTCTCAAAAATTTCACTAAAAATAATATCAGAGAAGAGTGGAAGCAGTTTCTCAATTTCATTGATGCTGCCTACTGGAACGTTGAGCTTGAAAACGATAACAAGTAAAGGAGTACACTATAGGAAGAATTATTGCTTTTGGTGGTGGAAAAGGAGGGATTGGTAAAACTGTTCTGACGGCCAATATTGCGTATCTTCTTGCAAAGGAGGGGAAAAGAGTACTTCTGGTGGATCTGGATCTGGGTGGAGCAAATCTCCACACAATCCTTGGCGTCTTCCCGAAAGGAAGGACCATTCACGATTTTTTCAGAAGAGATGCAAAAAGTCTCGAAGAGATAATTTTAAAGCCTGATGCCTATTTTTTTGATTTTATTCCCGGCCTTGTTAATGCTCTGCCTGAGGTTTCAATTCCAGCTTCACAGCGTTCAAAATTAATAAGACATTTAAAAAAACTCACCTATGATTTTATTCTGATTGATCTTGGTGCGGGAATAAGTCCCCATACCCTTGATTTTTTCAACATAGATGCGGGAATTCTGATAACTTTACCTGACCCTGCTTCAGTTGAAAATCTTTACCGATTTCTGAGAGCTGCTTTTACGAGAAGAATTCTTCAGATTAAAAGTGGAAAGGAATGGAGAGAGTTTGTAAAGAAATACCTGGATAAAAAGGGAAGTTTTTACTTCGATGATCTGGAAATGTTGAGAGAAGACACTGCTCGATTTTTCCCTGATCTGTATAACAAGTTGCAGAATCGCATTGAAAGTTTCAGACCCTATCTCATCGTAAATATGGTGAAAAATGAAAGAGAGTTTGGAAATGACATCTCCAGAGTTACAGAGGATCTTCTCGGGATTCAGCTCAAATTTCTGGGAAATGTGAGTTATGACAACGGGGTTGTTGAGAGCCTCAGGAGAAAGGTTCTTGCAGCTGCCACTTTTCCCGATTCTGTTTTCACAAGAGATGTGGAAAACGTTGTGGATAGAATAAGTAAGGAACTGGTTTTTGAGGAAGATGAAAGATTACTATAGATTGCTCGGAGTCAGACCTGGAGATTCAATGGAAAAAATAAAGGATGCACACAGGAGATTGAGAAGATTGTACACTTCCCAGAGCCTTCCTCTCTATTCAATTTATGAAGAAGATAGGGTTAGAAAAATTGTTGAAGAAATAGATCAGGCAGCAGAGGTACTCCTTGATCCAGAAAAGAGAAGAAAATATGATCTTGAACTCCTGAATAAAGGGATTTATTCCTCACGGGAACTGGGAGTGGTGGGGGAGGAAGAGGAGAAAGAGGAGAAAGAGGAGAAAGAGGAGAAAGAACCGGTGCTTGAGGAGAATGTGACTGGAGGAAGACTCTTTCGCAGGGTGAGGGAATTGAAGGGCATAGATTTGAAAGATGTGGCCAGGGTAACGAGAATTCAGGTGTCATTTTTAAAAGCAATAGAGGAAGAGAATTACGAGGAACTGCCGGCAAGAGTTTTTGTTAGGGGATTTGTTATGAATTATGCAAGGTTTCTTAAACTCAAAAATATTGATGAAGTTGTAAATGATTACATGAAAAAGTATGATGAATGGAACAGGGAGAAAAAATGAAGGTAGCACTTGCACTTGGTGGTGGAG
>Ga0256833_1001316_pt1 | contig 18371 bp, 15 predicted proteins | sample 356284metaG_FD_190535 | JGI IMG/M metagenome (GOLD analysis project Ga0256833, IMG submission 190535) | Hydrothermal vent microbial communities from Mid Atlantic Ridge, Atlantic Ocean - 356-284 | ecosystem: Environmental > Aquatic > Marine > Hydrothermal vents | place: Atlantic Ocean: Mid... | reverse complement strand
TTCCTTCATGCGCGAGGCCGAACTATGAGAGTCTTGTTGGACACCTGCGTTCTTTCTGAACTCCAACGCCCCAACGGGAGCCCTGCTGTCAAAAAGGCCATCACAGCTTTAGCCGATGATGATATTTTCATCAGCGCTCTCACGCTCGGCGAAATCACCAAAGGCGTTGCGCTTCTGCCCCATGGCAAAAAACGAGAGAGACTTCAGCAGTGGTTACACGGGCTGGAGTCTCTTTTCCCCCAGCGCATCTTGCCTGTTGATATCGAAACGAGCCAAATTTGGGGAGAAATAACGGCCAGCGCCCGTAAAGATGGCCTTACCATGCCTGCCATCGACGGGTTAATTGCAGCCACGGCCCTCCGTCATGGTTTGCATCTGATGACGCGCAATGTCTCGGATTTCGCCCCCTCTGGCGTTATAATCATCAATCCGTGGGAAAACACGGCGTAATCATCATGGATTTTATCTGAAATATAGAGGGAAGATCGGAGACAGGAGACCTAAAAACGTGTGTTCTCCTTCACCGTCTCCGGTTATTCTCACTGCTATCGCCGGGCAGCAGCCCGTAACGCCTGTCTGAAAAACATGGCCATAGTCCGGGCTTGCGGGTGAAACGTCGGCAGGCTGCTCAGCATTTTGTTACTTTTTCGGTATAGAAAAGGAGACGCATGTTTTATTGTGAGGCGAGCGGGAGACAAAAGGATTGTCCTTGAGAAAATAGCGCCAGGGGCGGGCCAGGGCGGCGTCATCGCCGCGCACGCCCACGCGAGGCCCGGCGCAGATGGGTTCAAGGGGCGGCGGCGCGTCCGCCAGCCACAGGCCCGCGCCCAGGCAGAGATCATGCCCATCCAGCCGTTTGTCGATGCCCAGGGCCTGACACAGCTTGCCCGGCCCGTTGGTCAGGTCCCGCTCGGCCACAGCGCCGCGATGGGCCCGCATCACATCGAGGCCCGCCAGCGGCTCCAGCGCCCGAATCAGCACCGCCTGGCCATCGCCCTCGGGCCCGGTGACGATGTTGAGACAGTGATGGACGCCGTAGATGAGATAGACGTAGGCGTGGCCGGGCGGGCCGAACATGCTGCGATTGCGGGGCGTGGGCCCGCGGAAGGCGTGGGACGCGGCGTCCTCGCCACCCAGATACGCCTCCACCTCCACGATGCGCCCCACCAGCAGCCTGCCGTCCAACTCCCGCATCAGGCGCTTGCCCAGCAGGTCGGGGGCCAGGTCCACGGCGGCGCGGGCGTAGAAGCTGCGGGGGAGCGGCTCGGGCCTCATCCCCCCACCACCGGCAGCGCCAGATGCACGATATCCCCATCCTGCAAACGCGTAGCGTTGTAGTGGGCCGCTGTGACCGGGCGGCCATTGATGAAGATGATATAAGGGTAGGAGCGGAAAGCGGCCTCGAAGTCAGGATAGCGCTGGACAAGCAACGCCAAAAGATCATCCACCGTAGCCCCATCGGACAGACGAAGAGAAATGCGACGCTGTCCTGTGGTGCGTCGTAATGGTTCGCCGAACTTGACGATGATTTGCAACATGGAACCGGAGTCTGGCGAAAATGAAATTGCGCCTGGATTCGTACGCATCATATCCAATGATCTGACGAAAATAGACCAAAGGACGAAGATTGACGAAAAAAAATCGTCACTTTTCGTCTACATTCGTCCATTTTCGTCTCCCGGGAAGAGATTATCAGTAACAATCCGAGTGAAATTGCGTTCAAAGCAAAAAACGCCAGTGTCTAGCATGGAAAAACGAGTAGAAAAATTGAACGATCATGCCGTAAACGCCATCGGGCAAACGTTTAACCGAATAAGGCGTGTCTGTTGAGCCCGATAGTATCACAACATGACAAAACTGTCATGGATTTACCCGCTCTTTTTCAAGCAATTTTCACACAGGTTTGCGATAATGAGGATAGGATTCATTCATCGCTGTATTCATTGCCCGGAGGTAGCATCATGACCGTACTTATTCTGATTGTCATTGGCGCATTGCTGGCCTGGACATTTCTGCAAGAGGCCAGCGCCTGATCTAATCTTTATCAGGTGATCTGCGATCGGGCAATGGCCCGGTCCAGCGTTTCCCTTATCAGGTGCGAGGAAAGGGCGAGAGAAAAGTGTGGGGCGGAGGCCCGAGGCTGTGGGCAGTTCCGTTGGGCGAGACGGACCACAGCCTCGATGGTCTCTTTTTTTGGCGATTGTCCCAGAAGCGCGTCGGTCGCGGGGCAGAGGATAGGCCAGTCTCCGGGGATGGCCAGAGCCAGACGGGCGGCCGAGATCAGACCCGAGTCAGGATCGAAGATGACCAATGCGGCCGCGGCCCGGGCGTCGGGCTGCAAGGGCGAAAGATTTTCTTCGAGATGCAAGGCGCTGCCCGCAGCTTGAAAAGGGGCGGCAAACCGCACACTCAGGGGGAGATGAGGGCGGTCGGGCGGGGCTTGCAGATAGGCCAGCAACGGCGGCGTCCGGCGGATGATGCGCCCGCCTTCCTCCCGGACTGCCACTTCCACCCGCGCGTCCAGAACGGTCAGGGCCAGCAATGCAGGATGATCGGGGAGGGCGGCGTCCAGCGCCTGGATCAGCGCCCCGCCCGGACTTTCATCCTCCATCAGCGCCGCAGCATCAGCCAGGCATGCGGACGCGGGCCGCAGCAGCGAGGAGCGTATGATCGCCGCCCAATCGTTGTTGACGCCCACGCTTATCTCTCCGCCCAGACGCTGAATCCCGGCCATCTCCTGCACCCGGCCCGCGTCCATCAGCAGGGCATGAGGCAGCACCCGCGGCGGCGGCCCGCCTGCGGTCACCTGCACCAGCATGGGCCGGGCCAGGATGTCCAGGGCTTCTTCCAGGGTGTTCGGGCGTAGCGGTGCGGGCATGGGGAATTGTCAATGGTTAAAGAGCCTGCGGCCCGACGATGGACGATGGACGGGAGACGATGGCGGTTGCAGGCGCTCGCTGGCATCCATTGCTGCGAACGTCCCGAGATTCATGGAAATTCATTGAGACTCATCGAGATTCGTCGAGATTCGTCGAGATTCATCGAGATTCGTCGAGATTTGGAATCTCCATCAAATCTCCATTGAATCTCTATTGAATCTCCACTGAATCTCCACCGCATCTCTATCAATCTCCTATCTTTCTCATCTGCGCTCATCAGCCTTTTCAGCGTTCACTCTTAAACTCCTCACGCCATCTCCCGGGCAATGGCCGCGGCCAGACGCACATTGTTTTCCAACAGCGCCAGATTGGCCCGCAGCGAGACCTCGCCCGTGTAATCGGCGATGTAGCTCAGCAGGAAGGGGGTGATCTCCTTGCCCTTGACGCCCGCTTCATCGGCCGCGGCCAGGGCTTTGGCGATGGCTTCATCGGCCAGGGCCTCGTCCATGGCGTCGGCCTCGGGCACGGGAACGGTGACCAACATGCCGGTGCGCAGGCCCAAACGCCGATGCGCCTGCCAGATGGCGGCCGCCTCCGCGGGCGTGTCGCAGCGGGCGTCTACGGGCAGGCCGCTGCTGCGGGTGTAGAAGGCGGGAATCTCATCCACGCCGTAGCCGATGACCGGCACGCCCAGGGTCTCCAGCCGCTCGCGGGTGCGGGGTAAATCCAAAATAGCCTTGGCTCCGGCGCACACCACCAGCACGGGAATGGTGGCCAAAGCGGTGAGATCGGCTGATTCATCGTAGTCATTCCCCCGATGCACGCCGCCCAAACCGCCGGTGGCGAAGACTTCGATACCGTGACGGTGGGCCACCCACATGGTGGTGGCGACGGTGGTGGCCGCGTGCAGGCCGCGGGCGGCCACGATGCCCAGGTCTCGCAGAGAAGCCTTGATCACATCGCCGCCCTGAGCGAAGTGGGCGATCTGCTCGGGCGTGAGGCCGGCGACGGGCTCGCCCTGCCAGAAGCCGCAGGTGCGGGGCTCGGCGCCCGCTGCGCGGGCCACATCCTCCAGATGCAGGGCGGTTTCGTAGTTTTTGGGCCAGGGCAGCCCGTGAGCGATGACAGTGGATTCCAGGGCGATAAGAGGTTGAGGCATGATGTTGGTCTACAAAAGGAGAGAAGAATGGCAAGGTGGTAAGTCAAAATCAAATATCAATGATTGGATCGCCTGAAAAAAGCTTTGTCTCACGCAAAGTCGCAAGGACGCAAAGGGGAATATCAAGGTTTCGCCAAGAAATTATGGCTGAAACCCCATCATTTTTGCTGTTTCCTCGACTGCCGTTGCTGATTCCGACCTTTTTTCAGGGAAGCCATGATTAATGATTAATTGATTCCAACGTTATTTGATGTAAATTAACGAAGACCAGGCCGATTCACTTTAAATCTTTAATCATGAATCATTGGTCATCAATTATCAAAGCACCACGCCGGTGGGGTCATTGCCTGCATCCAGCATGGCCTTGCGCACGTTGACCGGAATGAGCAGCAACAGGCCCACGATAAAGAAAAGAATAAGGGAGAGGATGGCCACGCGAGAGCTGCCGGTGAACTGCACCGCCGCCGCGAAAACCAGCGGCCCGATCCACGACGTGCCCCGTTCGCTGATCTCATAAAAACCGAAATACTCGGACTCGTTTTGGCGGGGGATGAGCTGGGAGTAGAGCGAACGGCTGAGAGCCTGCGAGCCGCCCATCACCAGGGCCACAAACGCGCCCAAAATGAAAAGCTGCCATATCTGATAAAGCAGGGCGTAAGCGTAAATGACGATGCCCGCCCAGATGATGATGGAGATGATGATGGCCTTTTTGGCTCCCATCTTCCCGGCAAACCAACCAAAAAGCAAGGCTCCGAAAAAGGCCAGGAATTGAATCATCAGAATGAGCATCATCAGCGTATCCGCCTTCGCACCCAACTCGGTGGCCGCGAACATGGTGGAGACGACAATGACCGTCTGGATGCCATCGTTGTAGATGAGATAGGCGATGAGGTACTTGAGGGTTTCGGGATATTCCCGGTACATGGTGGTCAGCGTGCGCCAGATCTGCTTGACGCCCTGGCTGAGATAATTTTCGCCCTCAGGCAGTTGTTTGAGGGCCGGGCGCTGGCGCAGTTTGCGGCCCGGAAAGGCCAGGGTGAAGATGAGCCACCAGGCTCCGGCCAGAGCCAGCCCGATGCGTACGGCCAGACCTTTATCCGCCATGACGGTGAAAAGCCCCAGGGCGATGAGCAACGCCAGCCCGCCGCCCAGATACCCCAGCGCCCACCCGAAGGAGCTAACCCGATCCCGATCTTTGGGCTCGGCGATATCGGGCAGAAACGCGTTATAGAGCACCACCGCCCCGCCAAAGGAAAGATTCGCCAGGATGAACAGCAGGCCGCCCAGCAAAATCGCGCCGTTGGTCCCCAGCAGCGGTAGATCGGGCTGAACAAAGAACAGGAGCAGCGTGGCGACAGCGCCGAGGGTGGCGAAGGCCAGCATCAGCCGTTTTTTCAGCATCGAATAATCTGCAATCGTCCCCAGCAATGGCAGCAGAAACACCTGTAGAATCACCGAGATGGAGACCATGGTGGGGAAGAAGGCGTCCGGTTCAAAACGCATTCCCAAAAAGCTCACCCCGCTTGCGCTCTGGGCCAGATTAGAGAGATAAGGCCCCAGCAGAGTTGTGACGACGATGGTGCTGAACGCAGAGTTCGCCCAATCATACATGGCCCAACTGAAGATCTCGCTTCGGTTGGTGTCAACGGGTCGATGTGCAACAACAGCTTCACCCATGAGTTTGCTCCTTTCGGGAATGAATGAAAAGAATGAGTAAAACAACGATGTTCATTTTCAAATAATAACACACATCCCCACGATCTTGTGCGCTCTGTCTGGCGCTTCGCCCCGTCGTTTCCGCACCTTGTTTCATCCACCGATCTGCGACATCAGGCGCGATTGGGGAACATCGCCGTCAGGCAGGCGGTGACCCCAAGGCTTGAAATAAGCCGCGTCCAGAATTTCTTGCTGGATCCGGGAGATGGACGCGCCCGCCCGCAGCGGCGTCAGGATATCGTATTCACCATCCCGCAACAAACACAAACGCAGTTTGCCATCGGCGGTCAGACGCAGACGATTGCAACTGCCGCAGAAAGGTTCCGAAACGGAGCTGATGAAGCCGATGCTGCCGCGGGCGCCAGCCAGGCGATAAGGGCGGGCGGGATCCCGCGGATCGCTGCCCGGAATCTCTGTCAGGGGCCCCAGGGCCGCCTCGATGCGCCGTCGCGTCTCGCTGGAGCGAACCACAGCGCTCTGGGCGAAGTCAGCTTCGCTGCCGAAGGGCATCAGCTCGATAAAACGAATCTGCCACGCCCGATCCAGGGTGAGTCGGGCCAGATCCACGACCTCGCCGTCATTGAAGCCGCGAGTCACCACCGCATTGAGTTTGATGGGCTGCAGGCCCGCGGCCTCCGCCGCCTCCACGCCCGCCAGCACTTTGTTCAAATCTCCCCAGCGGGTGATGAATTTGAACTTGCCGGGATCCAGCGTATCGAGGGAGATGTTGACGCGATCCAGGCCGGCGCGGGCCAGGGGTTCGGCCAGTTGCGCCAGCAGGAGGGCGTTGGTGGTCATGGTAATGTCGCGAATGCCCTCGATGCGGGCGATTTGACGCACGATTTCCACCACATTGGGCCGCACCGTGGGCTCGCCCCCCGTCAGCCGGATTTTGTCGATCCCCAACGCCGCCATCATTCGCACGATGGCGATGATCTCCGCATCCGACATCAGCTCCCGGCGGGGACGAAAAGTCATGTCCTCGGGCATGCAATAGACGCAGCGCAGATTGCAGACGTCGGTCAGGGAGACGCGCAGATAGGTGAGCCGCCGACCAAATTGATCGATGATGGCCGATGAAGAGGACCTGGTCACGACAGCGCTTTCAGACATTGGCGGGGATTTTGACCGGAGAAACGGGTGAGGACACAGCGTCAACATCAATCAATTTATACGTGCAGCGCACACCGCCGTTGGTCATGTGCGAAACGCGCAGCGGCGTCATTCCCGTCAATCGTCGAATCAAAACGTAGTCGATCTGGCATATCTCGGGATGGTCGCTAACCAGATCCTTGTATGGACAATGGCAGGTGTGCAGAAAAATTTCATCCTGCTCGCATTCACAAAAAGCCATATACCCCTCTTCGTTCAAAAATTGTATGGTCGCCTGTAAACGCTCTGCCGACGGGAGCGCCTCCAATCCCCCAGGCGCCCGATCCGCCGCCTTGTGAGCCAGTTCAGTCATCACCTCGGTGAACTGCTCGGGCGATAAGGTGCGTTTGAGGATGTGCAAGCTTTCGCGGGCCAGTTGCTGATAATTGTTGGGGAAGAGCGAATCAGCCTGATCCGTGAGGGCGTAGAGACGCGTGGGGCGCCCGGCCCCCGCCTGCCTGCGCACGCGCGAAGTCTCCACCAGATTATCGCCGATGAGCAGATCCAGATGATGGCGGACGGAAACGGGCGCCAGTTCCAGATGATCCGCCAGTTCGGTGACAGTGGCCTGTCCGTGTCGTTTGAGATATTCCAGTATCTTTTGTCGAACAGGATGCACGGGGGAGCCTCGGGAAGGGATTTGGGTGAGCTATTCTAGCACGCCCGCAAGCCCTTGTCAATTTTTATCAAAATTTTCATAGAAATTATGAGATGACGACAATGATTATGAATAATCGAAGCAGGGTGATATAATGAAGCATATTTGAATCTCCTTCATACATGATGGAACTCCTGAATCAGTACGACAACGAAAATGAGCAATTACTTAACCAGATTACATATCAAAAATTTCCGGTCTCTGGAAAATGTAACGATCGATCCCAAACCTCTTAACGTCCTGTTCGGCCCCAATGGCGCTGGCAAATCAACATTTCTGGATGCAATCTGGTTCGTGCGGGACTGCGCCAAGCGCGGGGTGGATGATGCCGCCAGTAAACGCAGCCATGGAATCGGCGTCTTGTGGGATTGGGCGGAGAACGATGATCCGATAGAGATCGTTATAGAGACCGGCGCCGCAAGATACTCAGTGACGTTTGGATTTTCATCTGGCCGTATTGAACCATTTGTTGGCGAAAAGTTGATGGAAAAGGCCACAGGTCGATTGTTGATTGACCGTATAATAGGCAGCGACAAGGTTCGATTCTTCCACCAGAAAATGAATGGATATGTCCAGGTGCAACTGCGGGAACCAGAAAAGCTGGCATTCACCCGATACGTTGATCTTGAAGAAAACACGCCTCGTGCGGCCTATGATCTGGATCGATTATTACATTTCGTTCACTTTTACCACTCGCGCGAAATCAACCTTTACGGCATCCGTAAATATGGTTCTGAATCAAGCTTTCAGACATTCCTCTGGGAACGGGGAGAAAACTTGTGGTCAGTGCTGCGAAACATCTATGGTCGACGCGTTATTGACGAACGTTACGACACTATTATTCATTTTATGAGACAAAGTTTTCCTTCCTTTGATGAACTTTATCTCGAACAGACCGGCCCGAGTAGCGTTTATGGAGAATTTATCGAAAAAAATCGTCGTCAACGCATCCAGGCGTCTGGCGTTTCAGACGGGCACCTGCAAATGCTCATTCATCTGACGGCGTTATTCTCTGAAGGTGCAGATAGAGATTCTCTGATCCTGTTCGATGAACCCGAAACATCCTTGCATCCCTATGCTATTTCTATTTTCGCTAAAGCTGTTAAACTGGCCGTCGAACGTTGGAACAAACAGATATTCATAGCCACGCACTCCCCTGTTTTACTGAGTCAATTTGATCCTGCCAATATTTTGGCCGTAGAGATAGGACAAAAAGGCGAGACCAAAATGCGATGGGGAAATGAAATATCAGAAGTTCGAGATTTATTGGAAGATTATGCGGCAGGCGCTCTCTACATGGCCGAGCTTATTGCTCCACAAAGTAAACGTTTCCTGGAGGAGCCGGTGGCATGAAGCCGTGCACCTTTTTCCATTTTGGACTTATTGTTACAGGAGAAGGGGAACGCAATCATTTACCCCTCTTATTTCGCGAACTGGCCGCCTCGGGGTATTGTCACTTTGAGGTTATTCGAAAAATAGATCAACGCTCCCCCATCACTTCAAAAAAGAGGCGGCTAAAGGTCGTTGGATCAAAGGGCCTTGTTCCAACAAGGGATGCAGAGCAGATTGGTCTTCCTTCACGGAAATACCTGGACGAAAAACCTTGTAGCCTGGTATTGCTGATTGATGATTTAGAGTACAAACGCCGAGATAAGGCGCCGGCTATTTTCGATAGATATCGCAAGGCATTGGATAGCGTTTTGAATGACTCTCAAAAGCGTCGGGTAGCTGTGCATTTTCTTGTAAATATGTTGGAGGCTTACTTTTTTGCCCACCCTCAAGCCGTAAACGATGTATTGGACTGCTCGCCGCCATTAGAAGAGTGCAAGGATGATGTTGAAAAAATGCGTCATCCAAAAGGAGAGCTAAAGAGACGCTGTAAGAATTATTCTGAAACAAAAACGATAGCCCAAATTCTATCACGCCTGGATGTTCCGCATATCCTGTCTCGGCTCGACGCATGCGCTTCCCTGCGCACAATGTTTGTTTGGTGCGTCTGCAAAATGGAAGAATATGCAGAGCCAAGCTCTTTCATATACATCACAAAGCTTCGTAATCATTTTCATCTTGATGATGGCGTTTTGCACCCGATTACAAGTCACCAATGTGACGAGCAATCGTCGTATGATGAACCATGAAAGACATCATCGAACTGAAAATGACAGGCGTCGCCCACGGCGGCGAGGCGCTGGGAAAATATGATCATCGCACCATCTTTGTAGCCTATGCGCTGCCGGGCGAGCGGGTGCGGGTGCAGATAACGGAATCTCACAAACGCTGGGCCCGGGCCCGGCTGCTGGAAGTCCTCGCGCCCAGTCCCAGCCGGGTGCAGCCTGCCTGCCCCTGGTTCGGGGCCGATGGCTGCGGCGGCTGTCAGTGGCAGCACATCGCCCGTCCCGCACAGCTCGATTACAAGGCCCGCATCCTGCGCGACCAACTGCAACGCCTGGGCGGGGTGAAGAAACCGCTGGTGCGCAAGACGCGCAGTGCGGGAGAGCCCTGGCGCTATCGCACCCGGATGACGTTTTATCCTGCGGGCGAGACCCTGGGTCTGCGCCGACCCGACAGTTACGACGTCCAGCCCATCGACGCCTGCCCCATCCTTCATCCCGACCTGGAAGCGCTGTTCCAGGATTTCAATGTGGCGTGGGATGGTTTGCGCAGCGTGGACCTGACTGTGAGTCTGGGCACGGGTGAGCGGCTGGTGGCGCTGCGCACCCGCGGCGATGAAGCGCCCGCCATCGAGGTCGATTTCCCCGTCTCTATCGTGCTGGAAAAAAGCGATGGTCGCGTCCAGCCCCTGGTGGGCGATCCCTGGTATTTCGAGACGATTGCCGGGCGCACTTATCGTCTGGGTCCCGGCGCCCGCCGTCCCTTCAACATCCCCGCCGCCGAATTGCTCATTGCCCAGGTGCGGGCGTATCTGCGAGCCGGGCCGGGCCAGGTGCTGATGGATGTCTACAGCGGTCACGGACTCATCACCCTGGGCCTGGCCGAAACCGTCAGCATGGTCATCGGCGTCGAGGAAAATCCTTACGCTATGGAGAACGCGGCTTTCAATTGCAGCCATCTTGACAATGTGGCGTTGCACGAAGGCCCGCCTCCCAAAGTGCTGCGCAAATTGCAAGATCCCATCGATCTGGCCGTGGTCACGCCGCCGAATGAGGGTGTGGGGCATCGCATCGCTCAGAACCTGGCCCGGCTGGGCGCGCGGCGACTGGTCTACATCACAGACAATCCCGCCACCCTGGCCCGGGATATGGAACAACTCAAATCAGCCAATTATCGCTTTATCGAGGCCACAGCCATCGATGCTGCGCCTCAAACTTATTATTTCACCACAGTGGCTCTGTTTACAAGATAGCGTGAAGATTGACGGGTGAAACGCGAACTATTGTCACGGATTGCGTTTCACGGATCACACGCCTCCGCCACCTATTCACTTCACAACAAAAACAAACCAACATTATGGCAAAAAATACACTAAAATTCATCCCCCTGGGCGGCCTGGGCGAAATCGGCCGCAATATGAACGTCTTCGAATACGGGAAGAACATCCTCATCGTCGACGCCGGCGTCATGTTCCCCGAACAGGATATGCTGGGCGTGGACCTGGTCATCCCCAACTTCGAATATCTGCGTGATAAAAAAGACTGGGTGCGCGGCATCGTCATTACCCACGGTCATGAAGATCACACCGGCGCCCTGCCCTTTCTGCTGGAAGAAATTCAGGCGCCCATTTATTCCACCAAACTGGTTCTGGCCCTGGTGGAGCGCAAGCTGAAAGAATACTTTGGCAAAAATTACAGGCCCGATCTGCACGAAATCGAGCCGGGCGATGTGGTGCGGCTGGGGCCCTTCGACGTGCACAGCGTTTTCCTCAGTCATTCCATTCCCGACAGCATGGCGCTGGCCATCGACACGCCCGTAGGGCGTCTGATCCATAGCGGCGATTTCAAGATCGATCTCACCCCGCCCAGCGGCGAAGGCCCCGATCTATCGCGGCTGGCGGCGCTGGCCGAACCGGGCGTGCTGGCCCTGTTCGCAGATTCCACCGGCGCAGAACGGGCGGGATTCACGCCCTCGGAGAAGACGCTGGAGCCGGTTTTCGATCAGATCATGCGAGACGCTCCGGGCCGGGTGCTGGTGGCCTCCTTCGCCTCCCAGCTCAACCGCTTGCAAATGATCATCGACATTTCCCATCGACATGGCCGCAAAATCGCCATCGCCGGGCGTTCGATGATTCAGAACTTCGAGACCGCGCGCAAGCTGGGGTACATCAAAGTGCCCAAGGGCGTCTATGTGCGGCTGGATACAGCCAAAAAACTGCCCCCCAAGCAGGTCACCATCATGATCACAGGCAGCCAGGGTCAGCCCGAAGCGGCGCTGGCCCGCATCGCCACAGACCGCCATCGCGACATCATGTTGCGCAAAGAGGACACAGTGGTCATCTCATCTTCTCCCATCCCCGGCAACGAGGAGGAAGTGGCGAAGATGATCAACCAACTGGTCTCCAAAGGCGCCGAGGTCATCTATCCGCCGCTGGCGCATGTGCATGTCTCGGGCCACGCCAGCCAGGAGGAGATGAAGCTGCTGCTATCGCTGGTGCATCCCAAATTCTTCATCCCCGTGCATGGCGAGCTGCGGCATCTTCATCTGCATGCCAAGCTGGCCGAAACCATGGGCATCTCCCGAGATCGCATCACCCAGATCAAAGATGGCGATGTGCTGGAGATCACGCCCGAGGGCTGCCGGGTGGTGGATCATACGCCGGGCGGCTACGTTTTTGTGGATGGCAGCGGCGTGGGCGATGTCGGGCCCAAGGTGCTGCATGAACGTGACGCCCTGGCCAAAGGCGGCTTCGTGGTCGCCATCATCCCCATGAAAAAAGGCGGCCGCGAGCTGGCTGGCAAGCCCCAGCTCGTCACTCAAGGCGCCATCTACACCGACCAGACCGACACGGTGCTGAAAGGAGCCCTGGAAACCCTGGAAAAAACCATCAAGAAAAACAAAAACAAGAAACGTCAGGCTATGCTGGTGAGCATCCAGCAAGCCCTGAGCCGCTACTTCTATCAGACCACCCGCCGCAACCCCGTCATCGTGCCGGTGGTGCAGGAAGTGACCTGCTAATGAAGAAGACCTTCGAGGTTGGCGAAATCTCGAAGGTCTTTTGTTTTACGAGGCGACGGCGAAAGCGATTTTGACCGTCGTCTTGTATTCGACGATTTTGCCGTCCTTCACCTTGGCGGTCATGTTCATGACCTGGACGCCGGTGATATTGTGCAGGGTGCGAGAGGCGGCTTTGACGGCATTGGCCGCCGCGTCCTCCCAACCCTTGTCGGATTTCCCGACCAATTCGATCACTTTTGCAACATCGGACATGGTTTGCGCTCCTGTGAGTGATGGTGGGGGATCATTGCATTTGTCATTATAGTACAAATCGTAGGGATGGGAAATGACATGTGTTTTGACAGGGGGCGAGACAGACAGTACAATCAGGAAAACATCCCACTCATTCCCAAAGGAGTTTTCGATGAGCAAATTAGCCCCGCCCACGGGCCTGTATTTCGAAGATTTTGAGATCGGCGATAGCGTCGAGAGCGTTGGCCGCACCATTACCGAGGCCGATGTGGTGCAATTCGCCATGCTATCGGGCGACTGGAACCTGATTCACACCAATGCGGAATACGCCAAAGAGCAGCTTGCGGGCGAGCGTATCGCTCATGGCCTGCTGGTGCTTTCCATTGCTTCGGGCCTGGCAGTGCGGCTGGGTTTTATGGAAGATACGGTGATGGCATTCATGGAGCTGGAATGGCAATTCCGCAAGTTCGTTCTCATCGGCGACACGGTTCGCTTGCGGGCGACAGTGACGGAGAAGAAAGAGGTCAAACGGCTGGGGGGCGGTTATGTCTGGTTCAAGATGGATATTCTGAATCAGCGAGACGAAAAAGTTCAGCGCGGCCAGTGGAAGGTGCTGGTAAAAAGCAGGGGACTGGCATAGCGTCTTATCTCAAAAACAAAGCCCCGAGACGCGATTATCCTCGGGGCTTTGTCGACGGTTGAGATAAAATCAGGGGCACCTGCTGGCCCGAATGACATCCAGCGTCCCGGCGTCGTAGGCGGGAACATAGAGTCGGGCGCCATCCTCCGAGGCGCTCAGTCCCTGCCCGCCATGATCTGCGTTCTGACGGCTGACGCCCAGATTGGCGAAAATCTCGCCGCGCTCGGGCTGAATGCCCAGCAACCGATTATTGGCGGCGTCCACGGCATAGAGCAGGTCGGTTTCCGGGACATACGTCAGAGCGTAGGGCATGTAAGGAGCGACAGAGATGCGCTTGAGGACATCACCGCTTTCACTGTTCAACACCAGAATTTCACGTCCCTGGCGGTTGCTGACGAACAGACGGTGATGCGCTTCATCCAGAGCGACGCCAAAGGCGTTGTGGTCCGGCAGCGGCCCGAAGACGTCCAGCAGCGCGCCATTGTCACCGATGACGCTGACGTAGCCATCCAGGTGGGTGATATAGGCACGATGGGAGCCCGCGGCCGCCAGGGCGGGCATGGCGTGGATCGCTGTCGTAGCAACAGGTTGATTGGTGGTGAGATCAACGACGCTGACGACGCCATCACCGAAATTGACGACAAAGAGCCGTCTGCCGTTGGCGGCGGCCCCCCAGGGCAGATTGCCCGCGGGAATGACGGCGATCTGCCGTCCGGTCCGGGGATCGATGACGCTGACATTGGCGCTGTTGCGGTGCACCATATAGGCCAGGCCGTTGCTGTAAACGACGGCATTGGCGCCATTGCCGCTGGCGCCGATATGACTTACCCGCCCATCATCGCCCACCACTGCCAGACTGCTATCATCCTGCATGCCCACAAGCGCTCCGGCGGGCCAGGCGGCGACGCCCTTGGGATGCGGGCCGATAGCGATGGTGCGCTCAATCTGCAACTGACAGACGGGGGCGGGCGTCGCAGTGGGCGGCGGGGAAGGCGATGGAGTGGGCGTGGACGTGATTGCAGGAACGGGCGCGACCGTGCCGGTGGATGGCGGCGTGGGCGTAGCCGTGCGCGTGGCGGGGGAGGGCGTGGGCGGCTGAGGGGTTGTTGTGGGCGTCACGGTGGGCAACAGCGTTTCGGTCGCCGTTGGCAAGGGCGTCGGAGTGGCGGTGGCAATGGCTGTTGGCGTCGACGCGGGCGTGGCCGTCGGTTTTGGCGTGGGCGGGATAAAGCTGATTTGGAGATACGGGCGTTGCGTCAGCTTATGCGCATCACTGCTGCCAAAGCTATATTGCTTGTTGACATTGCTCTGGCCCCGAATAATCAGGCCGAAGTTCTGAGATGGATTGTTGATCCATTTCTGTACGGCGGCGGACACGTCGAATGCGACTTCGCCGCCCGGTGGCGCAATAACAGGCTCAGCGTTCAGCGGATCAGGATCAGCATCCTTCAGCCCCAATGCGCCCGGTTTTTGCCAGGCGACATTCTTACTACTCCGCTTATAAGTAGCGGCGTCATCCCACCGACGTCGGAGTTTATAAACATCCAGATACACTGTAGGATCTCGCGGATCGACGCGGACGAGATGTAATCTGGCCTCCAGCACCCTGGAGCCCGGAGGAATTTGCCTCAGATCAAATCGTAACAATCCGGACATCAGATTGTTGACGCGCACAGCCAGCACCGTCTTTTTGTTATACGCCGCGTTGGGATGCCAGACATTGATGTAAGTGTCCGCCACGCCATGATAGTCATTCAATCCCTGCTGAAATCTAATCGTCTGTGCGCCGGGAACAGGCGTGGCAGTGGGCGTGGCGGCTGGCGGGCCGGGCGTTGGCGTCAGGGGCGGACGTCCTCCGCCGGGAATGACCTGCACCATGCTGAAAATATCATCAACCGCATCGGCTCTGTCCAGGCGCAGATCAAAGCCGGCGGCCCGGCTTCGTTTGCTGAAAGGCGACAAGCCATTGGCAAACCGGGCGTCAGTCAGATGAAAGACTTTCTTTCGCCAACGGTTCGATCCGGTCAAAGAGACGCTCCCGGCAACCTTTTCGCCCTCAACGCTATCATAGACGAGCGTCCACTTGCCGCCCCGGTTATGATCGAAATAAGTGACAATGACATCCACCTCATTGACGCCGCCAGAAAGGAACGCATCATCGACGTCAAGATTGAATACGGGCCAGGCGTCTGCTGTTTTGCGGGCGTAATAGTAACGCCAGTCCGATTGCGGACCGACATCGAAAGCGCCCGTGACCAGATCGATAGCGTCCACCCGATCTTGACTCGGAGCATCGGCATAGGGCAATGTCTCCATCTCCGAAGTCAGATGCCAACTGTAATCATAAATATCCGGGCACCAGGCTCCTTTCTTCCACGGGCTGCGGAAAGCAATCCACACATCGGGCGTGTTGTGAGCGTCGCGTCCGGCATAGCGATTATAAAAATCCCAAACGTCCTGATAATAGATGTTGCCGGGAAAGCCCCTGCCATCATTGAACGGCAAAACATAATCCGCCCCTTTGTCCAGAGCGTTGAGCATCGCCCACCGTGTGAAGGCTTCGCCTTCAGGAGGAATTCGGCCTGTATTGTCGTAGCGATTGTTGAATTCCATGCCGATGGGCACGCGTCCCTTGTTTACAACCAGCGGCGCCCATGTCGTGAGATAGGCCCCCTGCGCCGCTTCTGAATCATTATCGAAGCCCGGCTCGGTGCTCAAGCCCCAATAACACACCTGTTTCCCGCTGCCGCGATTGGCATTGAAATCACTGTGCAGTGACGTCAGAGCCAGGCCCACGCCGCGGCTGACGGCATACCGCACCACATCGGCGCGATAACGCTCCGCAAAGGCGGCGTTGATGATGGTGAGAAGCGGAACTTTCCCCTGAAACGCATCGGCATAAGCGCCAATGATATCCTTGTGATATTGCGCCCAGGCCTTGCCCGGCTCGGCATATTCGGGCCGCGCCCGATAGGCCGCTTCCTGCTGATCATGATCACAAATCGTGCGGGTGTGCGGCCACGGCACGGGCTCGCCTGCATAGCCGACGCCTATTTCCACCGCAGCAATGCGAGCGTCATCTCTGTACCTTTCTCCCATGGCGTGAATCAAATCGATCAACCCCTGCTCGACCACTGGATCGAGATAATTAATGCGCCGGGTTGCAGCAGTGCACGGCGCATCCTTTTCGATAACAGGATCATAATCCAATGTCCAGATGGGGGCGCAGGAATCCCGCATCGAGCCATCATTCGTCACCACGTCTTCACATCGAATGACAATACGAATAATCGCCTTTTTGCCAGGCGCAAGTTCCGATAAAGATTTGTCGATCAATGACCAGTCATAATGCCCGCGAGGATTATCTTCGATGCGCCGCCAGGGAATGAAAAAATGACTGCCGCGAGCATAATCCAGATTGTTCCCGGTCAGAGATGATTGATCATAGCCCACATACATGCCCGCAACCAGGCCCGAAAACGGTGAAACCGAGGGTGGCGCCGAAACGCCCCCGCCAGCAGGCCCTGGCGTCGCTGGTTCAAACGTGGCTGAACCGGCGGTCTCCGTGACCATCACTGTCGGAATTTCAGTGATGGCGGCAACGGGTGTGGGAGGCGGCTTCGGGCTCGCTATATATTGTTTCCAGATAGCAACGAGTAAAAAAACAGCAACCGACGCAAGAATAACGCCAATAAGGATTGCAGACCGGCGTTTTGAAGTGGGGGAATTCATATGCGATTGTTTTGGGGGAATGGAGAGGAATCAATCGTTGGCGGATTGACCTGTATTTCGCGCGTTGGGAACCGAACAAAAAAGCCAAGCGGCAAACAAAGACGCCGCCTCATGTGTGCTGTTGCGCTTCCACACTGTCCTGGGAGCATCTTCCCATAAATTTTGCCACGAAAACCGTGAATTGGCGAATCTGCATGGCAACGGTCTGGCTGCTGATAGCGGCGGTGATGCTTACGGCAACACACTCTAAAGGGCGTAGCGCTTGATCTGAACCCCCAATATCCGCCCCATCTCTGACGTCATTGAATCTCCCCACCTCTTTCCCGAAATCAACTGCGAAGAGCCGCCCCCGCAATCTGGAAGCGGCTCTTGTTTGTACAGTCTCTATGCCGCAAAAGGCTGCAAATGCTTGCGGAAGTGGATTTCCAGCGCGTTGTAGTAGGCCTCGTCATTGGCCCGCAGCGTAGCGATGATATTATCGCCGAACGCGTCCAGGGCGGAGCCGTAAGTGACGTGCAGCACCTGGCGGGCGTCGAATTGATCGAGGTAGCTTTCCAGTTGGGCGTCGGGCGTAGTGGCCGGGTCGGGCACGTTGGCCAATTCGCCCGAGACGTGATAGGTGGCCCGGTCGATGGGGTAGCGCTCGATGGCCAGGGCCAGAATCGCCCGAAACAGCGCCGGATTCACCCGGGCGATGACTCGCAGCGCCTCCAAGTAGCTGGTTCCGGCCGTCTTCAGATGCACCAGGCCCCGGGTCTGGCGGGCGAAGGCGGGATAGATGCTGAATTTGTCGGAGCCGGAGTGGATGCTGAGCTTGTAGGGGCCAAAATGGCGGGCGATGGCCGCGTGTTGGGCCAGACTGGCCTCGAACGCGTCCACATCGCCGATGTAATCCACGCCTTTTTCGAATTCACCCACGTAGCGGGGCGCCAGGCTCACCCATTGCATGCCCAGGCGCTTCAGCTCGCTGGCGATGAAGAAATGCTCCGCGGTCGAGGTCACGGTCTCGGTCTCATCCACCGAGACTTCCAGCTCGAAATCGTCGGTGAGCGAGGCCAGATGGCGATACATGCG
>Ga0256833_1001315_pt1 | contig 18377 bp, 20 predicted proteins | sample 356284metaG_FD_190535 | JGI IMG/M metagenome (GOLD analysis project Ga0256833, IMG submission 190535) | Hydrothermal vent microbial communities from Mid Atlantic Ridge, Atlantic Ocean - 356-284 | ecosystem: Environmental > Aquatic > Marine > Hydrothermal vents | place: Atlantic Ocean: Mid... | reverse complement strand
AACCTTTTACATCAACGCCTCTATTTTTTGCCTCAATAAGAGCATCAGCAATATCTTGATCACTAAAAGAGTAAATCATAAACTCAATACTCTTAGTAGCCTTATCAATTAACTCTATAACTCTTTGTTTAAAGTTATCTTCTGGAGAAAAATATATCTCGATATACTTACCAAAATAGATACCAGACTCTTTAGCACCACTTTTTAGCTCTTCAAACTCTTCACTATATACTTTTGCTATAAGGCTTTTATTAATCTTTACAAAATTTTCATAATTTCTATAAAAACTATAATAGTTATAATTACCAGAACCACTCCAGATAAAATTATTATCAATTATTAAAAATTTATTATGCATCAAAGAATTATTATTATTATCTTTAACTAAATTTATACCAGCATCTTTTAACTTTTTAAAACCTTTATCATCTATATTATCACTCTCTATTATAACTTCAACATCTAAACCTTTATTATATGCTTTAATAATGGCATCTGCAATCTTTAAATTTGTAAGTGAATATATAGCTAATTTTATACTACTTTTAGCACTATTAATATCTTTAATTATTGCATCATCTACTCCTCCACTAAACTTACCACTATTTTTAGAAAAATATATATTAACAAAATCTAACTTGCTACTACGATTTTGTTCTTTAATCTCTTTAGTAGAGTTATTTAAATCATTAATACTATTGTTAGTAGTTGAACTATTGCAACCTAGAAATAAGAGTAAAAGAAGTAATAATAAATATCTAATTTTAAAGCCTTTTTTAATAATTATACCATAAAATGGCTTTAAAACATTTTTATCAGATGAAAAGGAGTATAGATAATATGATGTTACTTTCTCTACACTTCTTCTATATCCCTATACTCCTTTGAAAGTTATTTATGTTTAATTTTTACTAGCTACTTATAAAATAAGCTTTTTACTTTCACCTTTAAGTAATAAAATTAAGCCTAATATGGTGTTGCATCTATAAAACCATGAGCTTGTCTCTCAATTACCTCTACAATTCCTGCTTGAACGAATGTAATATCATCTATAAAATCTTTCTTTTTCCAACCCATTGTTTGCATTGTATTAATACACCCAATAAACTCTACATCATACTCCATTAGAGAAGTTATTCGTGATAGTGTCTTTTTATCGTAATCTTTTTTTATTACTCTCATTCCTGGACCATAAGCAATTACAACTACTTTTAAACCACTATCTGGATACTCTTTTAAGATATTATAAATAGTTCCAAGTAGATGGTTTGCATAGTGAATATCACTATTATTTAATTTCATAATAATTTTACGAGGATTATCAAAACTAGGCTTAGGGTCTTTAAAATTATATTTTCCAAATATGAACATTGGTAACATAAGAGATAGAATAAAAGCTCTTCTTTTCATATTGCAACCTTTTCTTCTTCTAAAAGAGTTACTATATCTTTTATATTTATAGTTCCCTCTTGCACTATTGTAGCATATATACCTCTTTTATTCAATAATAACTTTGGTAGTTTTGAGTTATATTTTGTAAGATGTTTACAAAGAGTACACTCTTTAGTTATCTTCAAAATTGCCTCTCCTATTTGGATAATATCACCACTTTGAAGTGTATGTGGATCAAAATCTAATAATATATTCTCTCCTAAAGCTACATCTGGAATATCTATATTATTAGATTTAGCTAATTCATACGAATTTTTACCAATTAGCATAATTAATCTATCTTTATCTTCACTATTAGCAAACTTATCACCTTCTATTCCAAAATCTTTTTTAACTAATATTGAACTTCTCTTTTCTCTAATACCACTTGTTCCAATTGGTGCAATATATATTGATAACACTTTACCTAACTTTTTATTATTCATCACTATTCCAATAAATAGATTTTAATATTTGACATACCATTTTGCTAAAACAGTATCTTAAATATTAAAAGTTATAAGAGCAGAGTTTAAAACTCTGAACTCTAATTTAGCACTTAGTAATACCCTTATTATTTTTAATTCCAATAATCTCTGGTGTATCAACTTTAAGTTGCTTAATATGTTTAACATTTTTAAGGTAATTTTCAACAGTTTCCCATACTGGCTCTCCTGGAGCTTTAGAGTTAACTGTTGACCAACCAGCAACCTTATATTTCTTTTTAGGGTCAAGTGGTTTACCATCTAGCATCTTAATGTTGCTAATTCTTTTACCCATCTTTTGTAGAGGATCGATTGTATAAGATAATCCACCTGTTCTAACCATATCTCCACCTTGTTGATAGAATGGGTCTTGGTTAAATAGGTTATCTGCAACATCTTCTAAAACATTTTTAAGAGTTGCACCATCCATCTCTCTCATATATGTCTCTGGGTATGTCATAGCTGTTTGAGTTGCTAAATCATCAAATGTAATCTCTTGTCCTGGCATTACAGAAGTTCCCCATCTAAATCCAGGAGATAATGAGACATCAGCACCCTTAACTACTCTTAGGGCATCACAGATAATTTGGTCAAAGCTTCCGTTAAAGTTACCTCTTCTAAATAGTGTTACATCTGTTGTTGCAATAACTCTATTTATATCTTTTAAGAATGGTTTTCTAACTTTTTCGATATAAGCTTTCATCTCTTTATCTTCTGGTACTAAATCAGAGAATACTGGTAAAAGAGTAAATTTAAAGTCTTTAACTTTACCATTTTGAATATCTAAATCTAATACATTTAAGAATTTACCATTACTTCCAGCATTACATACATAAGTAGTTCCCTCTTTATTTTTAACTGGTACAGCTTCTGGAACACCATCGTGCGTGTGACCACCCATAATAAAGTCTAAGCCACTTACAACTTGAGCTAATTTTTTATCAACATCAAATCCATTATGTGATAATAAAATAATAGCATCTGGTTTCTCTTTTTTCTTAATTTTACCAATTAACTCTTGTAATTCATCTGGCTTAATACCAAATGTCCAATCAGGTATAAATCTTTTTGGATTAGCAATAGTTGTATATGGGAATGCTTGTCCAATAATAGCAACTCTAGCATTTCCAAGCTTTTTGATAACATATGGTTTAAATAGTAATCCACTATCTTCATCGTAAGCTGGAGAGCCATCCATAAGAGCATCTTCTTTTACAAAGATATTTTGAGCAATAAAGTCTGCATTTAGAGCTTTAACATTTTCTAAAACCTCTTTTGCTTTATATGTAAACTCCCAGTGACCAACTGCTACATCTACACCTAAAAGGTTCATAGCTCCAACCATATCTTTACCACGAGTTTGAAGTGCTGTCCAACTACCTTGCCAAGTATCACCACCATCTAATAGTAAAGTTTTATCTTTACCAAACTCACCTCTTAGTGTATCAACCATAGTTTTAATATGAGCGAAACCACCCATTTTACCTATAGCTTTTGCATGTTTTTCAAAATCAACACATGAGAATGCATAAGTTAATCTATCATTACCTTTTATATGATAGTAATCTAAAAAATCTTTACCAACAATATGTGGTGGAACATTTTTATTACCATATAAACCTATATTTACACTAGGCTCTCTAAAATACACAGGCATAAGCTGTGCATGAGAGTCTGTCATATGTAATATTCTTGCATTACCAAAAGGCTTTAATTTATAGTAATCATTTAATTTACCCTCTGGTGACATTCGTGTATGCGAATTTGCAAAAATTGGCGTGCTTCCAAGTGCCGCCATTAAGTACATAAACTCTCTTCTTCCAAAACTCATCTTCTTCCTTTAATATTTAAAACCATCACCTGGAACTGCTAAACGCCAAGTCTTTTTACCCTCTTCGTGTAACTGTAAAGCTCTAACTGCAAATGTACAAGCTCTCCATGCAGCATAATTTGTTGGGAATTTTTTAGTTTTCTCTTTACCCTTTTTCTTATACTTAATTACAGTCTCTTTACTTTTTGCTTTTACAGCAGCTTCAAGAGCTTTAATATATTCTCTATTTTTAATACCAAGTCTCTTAAACTCAACACCAAGTTTTATAGCTTCTGGATTATACTTTTTAGCCACACCTAAAACTTTATCTAAACCATTAGCTTTAACATCACAAACCTTTTTAACATCTAGCTTAGCTGCTTCTTCTACTAAAGATGCATTTGCTAATGATAGGGTCATTGTTGCTATAATTGCAATTTTTAAAATTTTCATATTCAACCCCTTACTTTCTGATATCTGGACCATCAACTGGTAAACCATTAGACATATAAGACATAAAATAAATTATCTCATTTTGCCACTTAGAACCTGGTTTATGTGGATTCTCACCTTGGTTTTTCTCACAACCTTTAATTCTTCTCTCTAAAGTTCCTAAACCTTGCCACTTTAATCTATATACAGGAAAGTGTGTAGTTGCTCCAAATAGAGGAGATAGATACTCATTTCTAACTCTTTTTCCAGCACCTTGAACATGGCAATTTGCACAAGATAAATTTAAGTAACCTCTTTGAGTATAATACTCTTTTTTACCTCTTTCATAAGCTTCAGCTGCCTCTTTAGAGTCAACAACTATATGAACTTTTTTACCCTTCTCTTTAGATACTGATGCAAAATAACCTTGAAGCTCAGTCATTTTACCTTTTGTTACTTTCCAAGGCTTTTCTCCATTATCTTTTAGACACTTATTGATTGCCATAGATAGAGTTTGAACCTCTTTTTTCTTATTATCAAATTTAGGATACTCTCCTCTTATTGCAGGATCTGGGAAACAATCTTTAAAAGATTTGCCATTTTTAAATTTTTTCTCATACAACTCTTTACCAGCATCAACTGCATCTTCATATGGTGGCATTTCATTCATCTCTTCATACTGCTCTTTACCACCTTTATTATAAGCATATGAACCTAATCTAAAGTCATCACCTTTAATGCCCCAATTAAAGTTTTTCTCTAACTCCTCTTTTGTAGAGTATGGGAAATATATACCAGCATTTTTAATACTAGAAAATTTCTTTTCCATATACTCTTGTAGAGCTTTTCTATCTTTATCTGCTTGTGCAGAGAAGTTACCAGCACTTAAAACTGTAACTATACTTGCAGATAATAGAGAAATAATTATCTTTCTACTCATTTTTAATCCTTTCACCCATTGGGTTAATTTCAGAGCAAAAGCTCTTACTTGATTTTTGCTTTTTTACTCTTAGTTTTACCACTTAAATCTACCCAGCTAAGCTCAAGTTCTTTACCAGCTTCACCTTTAAATTTAAATTTAATAAATGGGTTTTTAGATAAAAATTGACTAGTTGAAGCTTCATATACAGTTTTACCATCTACTTTACCAGTAATATAAACTATAAAGTTTGCCTCTTTACCTTTTTTCTTAGCTATATCATAACTTAACATTGGATGTTTAAATGCTGCCTTAACTGAAACTACGCCATCTGCTGCTTTTGCTTTAATTCTCATTTTTCTTCCTTTATATAACTTTTTTCTTTTATATAACGCTTATAGAGCAAAGCTCTCTAAGCTACACTATAATTAAACCCATTTTCACATGGGCAACTCTTAAAGTTTGTTATTTTATATACTTCAATATTGTTGTGGTTAAATCAACCTCCACAACCACCAGCTGTTACTTTTACAACTTTACTAGCTTTATAAAGCTTACCATCAACTTCTGCAACTACTGTAACAGTTCCAGTCTTTTTCATCTTAATTCTTACACCATAATCTGGAATACCAGCTTCTGGAATATCCCAAATTGCTACTAATGCTTCTGGGTTAGAAGTTTGGAAAAGTGCAACTTTTGTAGCTTTGTCTAATTTAAAACTAACTGGAACTACTGCACCATTTTCTGCAATATCTGGAGCTTTTAATTTAATTTTACCATCTTCTACTTTATCACTACCAAATACTGCTTGAATAGCTTCGTTAGTTCCTGTTAAATCATTCTCAGCATCTTTATTTTTTATAGCCCAAACTTTTGGTAACTCTTTTCTATAATTCTTTGCCAAAACTGATACAGGTGCAAGTGAAATTGCCGCTACTCCTAAACCTAAACCTAAAAATTTTCTTCTTTCCATCTTTACTTCCTTCTAATTTATTTTATTGTCTTTAAATAAGCAACTACTGCTTTAATCTGTTTATCATCTAATACACCATTTTTTCCAAATGCTGGCATAGCAGAAATTGGGTTTGTAGTATATGGATCATATACTTTATCATACAAAGCTTTTTCAGGCCATGCAGATAAACCTTGAAGTTTAGGACCTAGAGTTCCTGGTCCATTTATCTTTTTCCCATTTACTGCATGACATGCAAAACAGTTACCAATCTTTTTTGTATTAAAGATTTTTTCACCCTCTTTTACTAAGTCACCAGCAAAACTTGCAGTAGTAGCAAATGCTACTAACGCTGTTGCAACTAAAATCTTTTTCATTATCCATCCTTTCAATTATTTGGATTTAGAAACCATATAATCAACAATACCTTTTACATCAGCATCACTTAGATCAGCATTACCACCTTTTGCAGGCATTCCTTTAAATCCACCAATTGCATGTTTATAAAGAGTATCTTTGCCCTGCTTAATTCTAGCAGCCCAAGCATCTTTATTTCCAACAAGTGGTGCTATTGCAGCATTCCCGTGACATGCACTACATTTAGCTTCGTATAATTTTGCAAATTTACTATCTGCTTTTTTCTCACCTGTCTCTTTTGGTAAATCTCTCTTTGTGCTAACTGGTGGAATAATACCATCATCTAATTTAGCTTTAATATGCACAACTTTACCAGTTGGACAATTTTTCATACATCTTTTTGTAGGAGTTCCGTAATTTTTACCATCACTTAAGAACTTCTTCATATTCATAGGTCCATCTTTTCCATTTACATCTGGATAGAACCCATTAACATTTGGCATAACAACTTTCATTAACTTCTCTTTAGTTAATACGAAATCATCATCCAAATCTTGACCATCTATTTGAATCTCTTCTACCGATAATAGATATGCAACGATAGCATAAACTTCATCATTTGTCAAACTCATTGGATGTGGGAATGGCATACCAGTTTTTACATACCACCATAGTGTTGATGCATATGGCCAATAAGCACCTATACTTCTTTCAGGTGGCTCATCTCCTTTTTCAGGGTCAACAAGTTGATTCTTAAGTGTCTCTATATCTCCACCAGTTAATTTTGGATAACCTTTTCCACCAGTTCCCATATCGCCGTGACACATTGCACAATGTTTTGCAAATAGTTCATCACCTTGAGCTACACTACCTTTACCATCAGGTAAACCTTGCCAATCATATCTTACATCAATATCTGATGCTTTAATTTCATTAGCAGTTGGTTTTCTACCATATGTAAAACCTTTAGCAGCTTCTGCTTTTTCATTTACTTTGTAAACTCCAGCATATGAACCTTTAACTACTTTATAATCAACACCACCATCAATCGCTCTCTCTTTAAAAGATGGAGCTTTAACATCTGCTGCAAATATAGAAGTTGCTGCAAATAGAGTTAATGCTACTACCTTAGATAATTTTTTAACTTCTAATGTGAACATTGTTTACCTCCCCATTTGCTTTAACTTCCCATGTTACAATCGCATTTCTGTGGTAGATTGCCTCTACACCCATAACTTTAACTTCTTGGTCAATTGTTGGTTGAACAAAACCAGCATCATCATAAGCTCTAGAGCTAAGAAGAATTGGCTTGCCATCCCACTTATACATAAAGCTAAATCTTGTCCATGATTTTGGTAATACTAAACCTTTAAGGCTAGCTTCTGTCCAGTTTTTACCACCATCAAAGCTAATATCTACACCTTTAATTGTTCCTTGACCACTCCAAGCAAGACCTTCAATCTCTACAATATCACCCTTTTTAAGGTCAGTCCAAGGCTTATCTGGACATGGGCTTGTAATTACAGAGTTTACCTCCATTGGCCAGAAGTATCTAATAGCTTTACCACTAGGAGTTAACATTGTATATTTAGATGTCTCCTCTTTAGCATGCCAAGGCTTATCACCAAATTCAAGTCTCTTTAACCACTTAACATTTAAGTTACCTTCCCAACCTGGAACAAGAAGTCTTACAGGGTAACCTTGTTCAGGACGAAGTGCTTCACCATTTTGAGCCCAAACTAACATAGCATCATCTAAAAGTTTCTCTACTGGAAGAGTTCTACCCATATGAGAGTTATCACTACCTTCTGCTAAAACCCATTTAGCTTCTGGTTTAATACCTACATCTTTAAGTAGAGTTGATAGCTTAACACCAGTCCACTCTGCTGAACTCATCATACCCTTCATAAATTGCAGTGTATTAAACTGTGGTGCTCTCCAACCAGTAGAGCCATTTGCAGGACACTCAATAAAGTGAATTCTAGACTCACTTGGATATCTTTTAAGCTGATCTAGCGTTAAAACTAATGGATTTTCAACTAAACCATGAATAATTAATCTATACTCATTTGGATCAACAATTGCTACTCCACCATGAGCTCTATTAAAAAATAGACCATTTGGAGTAATAATTCCATTAAGTTCATGTATTGGACACATTGCAACAGAAGCATACATATCACCAGAACTTAAAAGTTTATGTACTCTTCTTTTAACATTATGTTCATATGGAGATGGCATCCCGTATAGATGCTTATCTACAGGTAAACCTAGCTTTTTACCCCACTCAGGTTCTTTAATAAGTGCTGGATCATCTTCTGCACTAAGAGAAGCCGGCACTACTGCACTAGCAGCAACAACAGAAGCAGCTATATTTTTCAAAAAGCCCCTTCTGCTATTTGCTGTTTTATTATCTTTAATTTTATTCAACTAATATTACCTCCTATAACTAAGATTTATACTACAATTCTAACAATATTTGTATAAATAAAAGAGAGGTTATTTGATTATTTTATTAGTTTTTATTATATGATACAATTAGTTACACTTGAATATAAAAATAAATAATTATTATTTACCTAAAAGATAAATAAAATTGATTATATATCTATAGATATACGATTTTATTGAATTGTTAAGTTTTTTAACTATTTTTTATTTTCTCTAACCATTGGGCTAAACTCTTCTCAAAACCAATTTTTAAGCTTTTGTAAAAATTCAACTCTTTTTCTAAGTATTTTTGTTTAACAAATCCACCAAATTTATGTGGATTTAAGTAACTTTTTGAATTTGGCAGAATATTTTCTGGAATATCTAAAAATAAGCCATTATTAACCATTTCTAATGCTCTATTTATCGCCTCGTAAGAGCTACGACTCTTAGGAGAAGAGGCTAAATAAACAACAAGTTGAGCAAGAGGTATTCTAGCTTCTGGAAAACCAATTTTAGATACAATTGTTAAAACTGAAGCTGCCAAGTTTGTAGCATTTGGATTTGCATTGCCTATATCTTCACTTGCTATTATTGCTAAGCGCCTTGCAATATATTCTGCACTCTCACCCTCATTTATTAATCTTGCTAAATAGTAAAGTCCTGCATCTATATCACTCCCTCTAATACTTTTAATCATTGCTGAAGTTAAATTATAGTGACTATCACTTTGACTTGTTCCATCTCTTAAAGCTTGAGAACGAATAGTTTTTAGAATATCTAATGTTACTTTATTACTAACTACAGATGCACTCTCAAGTAAATTTAAAGCCCCTCTAACATCACCATTTGAGCTTGTAGCAATATACTCTATTGCCTCTTTATCTATATCTATATTCTCATTTTTAGAGACTTTTTTAATTAAAGCCTCAATATCCTCTTTTTTAACTCTATTTAACTCAAAACTATGACTTCTTGAGCGAAAAGCAGAACTTAATGTATAGTATGGATTTGTAGTAGATGCTCCAATTAAAATAATTTCACCACTCTCCATAAATGGTAAAAGCACCTCTTCTTGATTTCTTGTTAGTCTATGTATCTCATCAATAAAAATTAGAGGCTTATTTAGTGCATTTTGGTATTGTTTAATTACTCTTCTAACCTCATCAATTTTAATAGTTGTTGCATTAAATTCATAAAAATCTAACTCTAACTCTTTAGCAATCACTCTAGCAAGTGTAGTTTTACCACATCCAGCAGCTCCAAAGAGTATTGTATGTGGAAAGTAATTTTTAGCTATAAATGTTCTAAAAATACCATTTTCACCAACTAAATTATCTTGAGACAATATATCCTTTAAGTTTTGTGGTCGATATTTTTGTGCAAAATTTATCAATTATATAACCTTTATTTCATTGCTAAATGCATAAAGCATAAAGCTTTTTTTGGAATCTTGAACTCAGGTTTACAGATAAGTAGTAACATAAAATTAAAATATAATATCAAGGGGGTATAGGTGTAGAGGTGTGAAGGGGTAGAGATAGTAAACTGACAATATGATGTTACTTTCTATACACCTCTTCTCCTCTATCCCTATACTCCTTTTAAAGTTACTTAAATTACTTGAATATTATACTCCCTATCCTCTCTTGGTCCATCAAATTCACAAAAAAATATAGATTGCCATTTACCAAGGACAAGTTGTCCATTAATAACAGGCATAATAACTCTTTGCCCACAAAGAGCAGCTTTAATATGTGCAGCAGGATTTGAGTCGTTACTTGTATATACTCCATCAGATGGTGCAATATGACTTAAAGATGCTAAAAAATCTCTTCTAAGTTTTGGGTCTTGATTTTCAAAAAATATAATAGAAGCTGTTGTATGTCCACAAAATATTGTGCAAAGCCCATGAGTAACACCTTTTTTCAAGACTTCTTCTTTTACTCTCTCTGTAATATCTATCATTTGTGTTTTATATTTACTATTTAATTTAACTTTTATCATCTCTCCCCCCTTTGCTCTTTTAAAAATAGATGTAACCACTCATACTCTTTTGTAGTTAAATATCTTGTCTTATTCTCAGGTAAGTTATTTAACTCAAAATTTCCATATGCCACCCTTTTTAAATCTACCACTTCTGCACCAAAGTGTGCAAAAAAGCGTCTAAGCTCTCTATTTTTCCCCTCATTTATTGTAACTCTTAATTTACTATACTTTCCTGTTGTCCCACGCATTTGAAAATCTAAAAATGGTGCAAAATTCATAGATTTAATTTTACTCTTGCTATGCCCACCAGAAGTTGCATCTTCTAAAATTAAACCCTCTTGCATAGCTTTTATCATATCATCAGTTACCATTTTATCAATTTTTATATTATAAACTCTTGGTAATTTACTCTCCATTAATATAGTTGCAACTTTTACATTATCTGTTAGTAACAGTAATCCTTCACTAGCAAAATCTAATCTTCCAACTGGCACAAAGTGTCTAAATTTACCTGGGAGTAGATGATAAATTGTGGTTCTACCTCTATCATCTTTTTTTGTTACAAGTGAGCCTCTTGGCTTATTATAAATTATCATTGTTAATTCATACTCAGGTTTTGGAAATATCTCTTTACCATTTACAAAGACTCTATCACCTTTTTGCACTTGATAGCTAAAGTCTTTTATTGGTTGCCTATTAATATTAACCCTACCCTCTTTTATAAGCTCATCTGCTTCTCTTCGTGAATATTTACTATTATGTGCTATATATTTATTTATTCTCACTCTCTATCCCTGCTGTTATTAAATCGTGTATATGTATTGCTCCAATAGGTTCTTTATTACTATTTGTAACAATTAATAGCTGTATCTTTTTACTCTCAATCAATTTTAATGCATCTACAGCTAAAATATCTGCACTCTCTATAATAAATGGCTCTTTTGTCATATACTCAAATATAGGTTTATCAAAATCAAAATTATCTTTTAGTAGGGCTCTTCTTAAGTCTCCATCACTAAAGACACCTACTACTTTACCCTCTTTTTGAACTATTATATGACCCAATTTTTTTTCACTCATTGTAATTATAGCCAATTTTAGAGGGATGTCAAAATCAACTAATGGTAAATTATCTTTTGTAATTAAAAAGTGACTAGCCTTTAGATACAATCTCTTTCCAAGTGCTCCAGCTGGATGAAACTTTGCAAAATCTTCTCTTTTAAAATCTCTTAAGTGCATTAGGGCAACTGCTAGAGCATCACCAAGTGCTAGAGTTAAAGTTGTGCTAGATGTTGGAGCAATATTTAATGGACATGCCTCTTTTTCGACACTTATATCTATATGTGCATCACTAAATTTAGCTAATGTGGTATTTATAGATTTGCTCATTCCAATAATAGGCACACCAAAATTTTTAATATGTGGTAAAAGGTTTATTAACTCTTCACTAGCACCACTATAACTAATTGCTAATACCCCATCATTTTTGCTAATCATTCCTAAATCACCATGCATGGCTTCAGCTGGATGTAAAAAGAAACTACTAGTGCCAGTACTTGCAAGTGTAGCAGCAATTTTAGAGCCAATATGACCAGATTTACCAACCCCTATTACAATTAACTTGCCCTTTAAATTTAAAATAAGTTCAACTGCCCTATCAAACCCTTTACCAACTCTAGCTTTAGAATTTAAAAGTGCATCTGCTTCTAACTGTAGAGTCTCTTTAGCATATTCACTTGGTTTTTTCATTATTATCTATTTCCTTTCTCTAAAGCAAAGTTTTATTAATGTGTAGAGGAAGGTATATAACTCTTTCCTTTACCCCTCTTCTCCTTCACACCTAACAAACATAAATACTCAACACTTAGCACCTAACACTTAGCACATAATACATAACACTTAACACTCTAAAAATTAAACCATAAATACTGTCGGAATAATAAATGGATAACTCTTATATTGCTTGATTATATACTTTCTAACTACACTTCTAATACCATCTTCGATAACTTTACTATTTGCACTCTTTTCAAGAGCGTTACTTTTTAAGTAATTTTCTACTAACTCTACTATCGAGCTTTCAAATTTTTTATTATCTTTATTAGATACTAAACCATGTGCAACAACAACTGGTTTACCATTTATTTTACCCTCTTGAGTATTAATTTGTAAAATAATATTTACAATCCCCTCTGTTGCTAACTTTTGTCTATCTCCGATAACTTCAGAGTATATCTCTTTATTACTTTGGTTATCAATATATCGTTTACCAGTTTTTATAGTTTTAACTTTTTTAATATACTTTGGTGTAATCTCTATTTGGTCACCATCACTCATAAGAAGTATATTTCTCTCATCTACTCCACAACTTATTGCAGTTTGTGCATGTGCATTAATATGGTTATACTCTCCATGTACTGGTAAGAAAAATTTAGGTTGTGCAAGGCGTAAAATTAACTTTTGCTCCTCTTGAGATGCGTGTCCTGATACATGAATATCGCTAAACTCTTTATATCTAACGGTAACACCACTTCTTAATAGAAGGTTCATTAATTTAGATACAGAAGCTTCGTTTCCAGGAATGGCACTAGCACTTATAATAACAGTATCTGTTGGTTTTAGCTTAATGTGTCTATGCTCATCTGTTGCCATTCGACTAAGTGCTGCCATTGTTTCACCTTGACTTCCAGTTGTTACAATTAGTATCTCATCATCTCTATATCTTCCAACTTCGTGTGGTTCAATAAAATGCTCTTCTCCAATATCTACATAACCTAACTTTCTTGTTGTTTCAATATTTCTCTCCATAGAGCGACCAATTACACAAATTTTGCGACCATGTTTTACACCTCTAGTCATAGCTTGATAAATTCTATGCACATTAGATGAGAATGTTGACATAATAACTCTACCATTTGCCTTTTCAAAAAGAGAGTCAAAAGTTTTACCTACTACAATTTCACTCTTTGTAAATCCAGGAGAGTGTGAGTTTGTAGAGTCACTAAATAAACAAAGCACACCTTTTTGTCCATAATATGCCCATCTATGCAGGTCCATAGTAAGCCCATCTACTGGAGTATGGTCAATTTTGAAATCTGCAGTATGCATTAAGATACCAGCTGGTGTTTGAATTGCTAGTGAACAAGCATCTACAATAGAGTGAGTATTATGTAACCACTCTATTTTCATATCTCCAATTTCATAAATTTCTCTTTTTACAACATATCTAAAATATTTTTTATCAGCAGAGAGTCTATGCTCATCAAACTTATTTGCAATCATAGCTAAAGCTAGAGGTGTCCCATATATAGGGAATTTCAACTCTTTAAATAGATAAGCAATTGCTCCAATATGGTCTTCGTGTGCATGTGTAATTACAATTGCTTTTATCTTATCTTTAATAGCGTGTAGATAGCTAAAATCTGGCACTAAAATATCAACTCCATGCATTGTTTCATCTGGGAAACTCATACCTACATCAATAACAACTGCGGTTGTTTCTGTCTCTAACACTGCTATATTGCCACCAATTTCACCAAGACCACCTAGTGGAGTAAAACGAACCTTTCCACCACTATTTAAATTTATCTTTCTCCAAGGCTCCATTCTCTCTTGTGAAACTCTATTATTTTCTAAAATAGCTTTTTTCATTTCAGGAGGAAGAGAAGAGTCTAAATTGACTCTTTTAACTCTACTATTTCGCCTATTACCGTTTTGATTATTTCTATTTCTATTATTATATGGTTTAGAGTTTATTTTTTTATCACCATTTTCATTTTTTCTATCTGTAGTATTAGTATTACTATTTTTCTCACTATTTTTATTTCTAAAAGGGTTTTGAGTTCTTCTTCTTTGATTACTATTTTTTTGTTGACTCGACTCTTGTGTTGTTTTTTCGTTGCTCATCTAATCTATCCTTTTTTAATTCTTTATATAGAAGATGATACTTTGACAACTCAAGTTCATGGGCTCTTAAGTTAGATTTAATATCTAAAGTTTCAAATATTTTAGATAAAAGTTTTTTCTCATATTGGCTTGATAAATTTTTATATAGCGTTTTTCTTGGTTGTTTAGTTGCAATTTTTAAAAAGAGTTCAAATTCATTATCTTTTAATGAGTGACTCTTTTCAATATATAAAATTGCTGATGTAACTTTTGGTTGTGGCTCAAACGCCTCTTTAGGAACATCAAAAAGAAGTTTTACATCTGCAATGCTTTGCGATAATATCGAGAGAGAACCAAAGTTTTTATCTCCGACTGTAGCTACAAATTTTGTAGCAACCTCTTTTTGAACCATTACTAAAACTCTTTTGCAATTACTATCTCGTAATGCATTTAATACTATCTTCGTCGCTATATAATAAGGTAAATTTGCTACTAATGAGTAACGCTTTTCGTGCAAACTACCACTATGCTCTAATATATCTTTGCAATTTAGCTCTAAGTCTCCACTATTTAGTGGTTCATAAAACTCTTGCTTTAGATACTCACATAATCTTTTATCTACCTCATATGCTCTAACTTGCCCAACTTTTAAAAGTTGTCTAGTTAAATCACCTAAGCCAGGCCCAATCTCTACTATTGGTAGATTATCTTTGGGAATCGCTTCGATGATTTTTACAAGAATACTACTATCTTTTAAAAAATTTTGTCCAAACTTTTTATCTGCAATTTTAGATGCACTGTTACCTAAATTTCTATACATTTTACTAAATTAACCTTAAATAGAAGAAACAAAAGAGATGTTTCTATATTCTATTTATCTCAACTCTACGATTTTTCGCATGACAAGCTGGTGCATTAATTGTGCAAACTGGATTACTCTCTCCATAGCTTACTGTATCTATTTTATCACCACTTATTCCTGCATTTAAAAGTAAACTCTTAACTGCATTTGCTCTTTTAAGACCTAGAGCATGATTATACTCATCTGTTCCAAACTCATCACAGTTACCCTCTACAAGTATTTTACTATTAGCTGTAATAGATTTAATTTTTGGTAAATCACTCATAAGTCTTTTAATTTGGTCGCTATCTAAAGTATATGAATCACTTGCAAAATATAGCATTTTAATACCACTTTTACTAACACCATCGCTACCTAAATATTTACCATTACTATTTACTGCACCCTTTTGAAAACTATTTTTGCTACTATTACTATTTGCTCCATTTATAGAACCAGCATTAATTGCATTCTCTGGTATAACATTACCAGATACACCTCCACTATTCATAGTAGAGCTATGACTACTAGGTAAAGCTATAGGCATCTTTTTAGAACAACCTGTAAAAAAGATTACGGCACTAGATAGTGTAAAAAATATAAACTTATTCATTAAAAGTACTCCTAAATTAAAAGTTAGTTTATTATATCATAAAATATCAAAAGATAATGATTTTTAGCTATAATAAAACATTAAATTTGGATTAAAAATTAAAGGAATCTAATGCGTTATATTATTTCACTATTTTTACTGCCATTTTACCTTTATTCACATAGTTATTCAACTTGTGATGAATGTGTAAAATTTACTAATAAGATGCATCAAAAATATGGTTTTAGTAAAAAATATATAAAATCACTACTTAATAGTGCAACACATATGCAAAGTGTGTTAAATAGATACAACGGCACCGTACATGGGGCAACTGATTATAGTTGGCATAGATATAAAAGTAAAATTTTAATACCAGAGAGTATAGATTTAGGTAAAAATTTTATGAGAAAATATAGTAGTGAATTAAATAGAGCAAAGCTAAGATTTGGTGTTGAAAAAGAGATTATAACTTCATTTATTCGTGTTGAAAGTAAATTTGGACTATTTGGAGGTGAATACTCAGTTTGGGATGTATTAGTAACTTTGAGCTTTAATCCAAATAGAAAAAAGAGATTTTTTAAATCTGAATTAGAGAAGTTTTTAATATTAACTAGAAGGGAGCATCTTAATCCATTAGAGGTAAAAGGTTCATTTGCAGGAGCTATGGGATGTGTGCAACAAATGCCTTCAATTTATTTAAAATATGGTGTAGATTTAGATAGAAATGGCAAAAAAGACCCAAATAGTATGAGTGATTGTATAGGCTCAATTGCAAAATTTTTAAGTAAAAACCATTGGGTTAATAACCTTCAACCTGTAGTAAAAGTTACACCTCAAAATAACAATTTTAGAAAATTAAGAAGTGGATATAGAAGCTACTACTCACTAAATAGATTATCAAAATATGGAATATACGCTCCATCTTGGTGGCAATATAGTGGAGCTTATTTTATAAGATTAAAAGATAGAAAAAATTATGACATCTATTTAGGAAATGGAAATTATAGATTAATTACTAAATATAATGCTAGTAAACAGTATGCAACATCAATAAGTCTATACTACCAAGCAATGAAAAGATAGTTATAAGTGTTGAGTGTTATGTGCTAAGTGCTAAGTATTTATCTTAACACTTAATATAAAAAATCATTCAAAATTCAAAATTAAACTAATTCCCTAGTCTGCTATCGCTCTTATCTAAAAGCGAAGCATAATATGTGCTACCATCACTAAATGTATTTACAGTTAATTTTGAAAAATTATCTAAATAGTCCCAAAATGCTTCTAGGGCATCTTTATCCTTTATATTATGCTCTTCTAAAGCTTCTCTCATAACTCCTAACCACTCTACTCTTGACTTTTCTGTAATTGAGAAATCATCGTGAATTCTAATCATATATTCATCTAAATCTTGCCCTGCACTCTCTTCATCGTAAACCTTTGGTCCACCACAAATTTGAATAAAAAATTTAGAGTTTTTAATTTTTACCTTTTCAAATTCATCTTCATCTTGTGGAAAATAGTGAGATATTTCACTCTCATAAATTTTATCATAAAATCTATACATAAGCTCTTTCATACCCTCTACACCACCAACAGCTTCTAAAAACTCTTTAGGAGGACTTTTAAAATCAACCCTTTCACCCTTAATAACTTTACTTATCTCTAAACTCATAATTACCTCTTTTTTACTATATTTTACGCAACTTATATTAAAAAGAATAAATAGTTATATTAAATCTTACATTCAAATTTAATGAATGCTACATTTTGAAGTTATTTCTTCTATTCTAAGTAAATGACCTTATGCACTATAATTAAACACAAATAAATTTCAAAGGAGTATAGGGGTAAAGGAGAAGAGGTATATAGAAAGTAACAATATATTATCGATTTACTATCTCTACTCCTTCTCACCTCTACACCTATACCCAATGCTAATGAAATAAGCTTTAAGCAAAAAATGTAACATTTATCTTATTTCACTGACCTTACGCACTTATAGAATAAAATTGTTTATTGGTATATTTGTTGACTGATAGTTTGTAGTTGGCATGAGTGTGTCATTATCGGGCTTGACCCGATAATCTATATTTAAAAATCTACCTTATTTCCGTAATCCGTAATCCGTAATCTGAATATAGATTACCCAGTCAAGCTGGGTAATGACAATAAGTGCAATTGTATGGTTTAACTTAACAATATATTATAATAAAATTTTATTTTGTAAAAGTTTTTATTTTAAGTAGAT
>Ga0256833_1001314_pt1 | contig 18392 bp, 17 predicted proteins | sample 356284metaG_FD_190535 | JGI IMG/M metagenome (GOLD analysis project Ga0256833, IMG submission 190535) | Hydrothermal vent microbial communities from Mid Atlantic Ridge, Atlantic Ocean - 356-284 | ecosystem: Environmental > Aquatic > Marine > Hydrothermal vents | place: Atlantic Ocean: Mid... | reverse complement strand
CGGCTGCCTTGAACTCGGGCGTGTAGGTTCTGCGTTTGCTCATCGGTCTCTCCTGATTTTGGGTGCTGGTGTTACTTTACCACATGTCCAAGATCAGGGGACCACTACAGTTTGATGTCTCTGGGAGTCAAAGGGTGATCGTCCGGTAGCCCATTCAAGCGAAAGAGTCGAACAATAGTGTCAATATCCGCCTCCCGATGCTCAGGGAAGACCTTTTTTAGCCGAGTCCTCATGAAGTGAGCCCAGCTGGTGAGCACCGGAGGGGAAACCCGGAAACGCGCCTGAAAGGTTTTTTCGATAAAAGCGGCTGCGGTGTCCTCTTTTTTGTTAGCATCTGGGCTTTCGCCCCAAAGGCGCGTCAGAGCTTCGGGAGCGTAGGGGACCAGAAGGTGAAGCTGCTGTTGCCACTCCCCTTGTCTTGCCTCAAAGAAAGCGCGCATGGTAGCCCAGGCGCCAAGGGCGTCTTCTGAAGGCAGACGGTCCAGGTTATCCATGACGATGACCAGCCGCCTCTTCCCTTGGCGAGTGAGCGCTTCTTCCATGATATCGGAGAAGTCTTGGGAAAACTCGACTGAGGTGGGGTCAGGGGTGCGGACGGTTTTGGTCTTTTGGACCTCTCTTGTTTTGTGGAGAAAGAGAGACAGCGCTTCCTCATTTCTGGAGAATAATATAGCCACTCCCCCTACCAAGACTGGCAGCGCGATGAGGCAGATGCCCACTTGACGACACCAAAACGCTACTTCGCCACCCATTGTGGCAAGAGCCATGCCAATAGGAACCATACCCAGGAGAATCACCATTGTTTTTCCCCACCGGGTCAAATAGGGGGTGGTGGTAATGGTGGTTTCTTCCTGCCGGCGGGCGAGGATCTCTTTTTCCTTTTGCCATTTTTCTTTCTCAATCCATTGTTTCTCGATGAGAAAGTCAATGAGGTTTTCCAAAAACGACCTTCTCAGAGAATCGCCCTGGTGAACCCAGGTGTCGTACAGGAAGGTTGCAATTTCAAGGTTGCAGTCGGTGTTCCGAGAATAATGCTCAAACAACTTGATTATGGTGGATTTCCCGCTGCCCCATGCGCCTTCCAGTGCGATGGCATTGGCGCCCTTTCCATTGGAAGACAAACATACGAGGTCGAGAATGGCGCGGGCAATGCGCTCGTGTGGTCCGAATTCGTCCTGTGCAGCCGGCTCATCCGAGAGAAAATGCGTAGGGCACTTTTTGGTCTTCTCCATATCTTGTCTCCGTGTATTTCTCTTCGCCGCGGTTTTGGCTTATTTCTTTCGCCAGAGCACTTCCAGATGCCCAACCCCGCTTTTATCGTAGAATTCTACGATGACCATGTGTTGTCCTGCTACAACTTTGCGCGCCAAGTCGTGGCCACCAGCGCCGTCCCACCAAGCATCAATCCACACCCGGTCGTCCACGTACACGCGGCAACCGTCCCGATGTTCGCAATGAAATTCATAAGTGCTATTGGTGAAATCAAAAAATCCAACCCAGCGGATGGAATAGTTTGCCGAAGCCAGACCAGGAACTTGCGCAGTAAGAGGATTGAAATCGAGGGAATAGCCGCCTTCGTCATTTGGTTGTGCAGGGATCGTGGTTTGATAGATGGGGGAGCCTTCCAGTTTAGGGTTGTTGTAGAATCTGGCTTCCCACACCCCAGTGGTGTTAGGGGCCACGGTGTTGAGCGACTCTTGGGTGGTGGAAGGGGTGATTGGGGTGAGCCGGATAACGTCGATCTGCCGATTTTTAGGATCGAATAAAATAACGCGCTCGTAGGTGTGGTAAGCCGGGTGGGTAATGGTGATGCGTGCTGTGATCTCACCTGACTGGTTAGGCAGATTGAAGAGGTACACGCCCTCGGCATCAGTGTAGCGAGTCAAGGGGACAGGGGCAATTTCCAGGGTTACTTTGGCGCCGGAAACAGGTTGGCCGGTAGCAGCATCTTGTACACGTCCGCTGTAGAGCAGCGTTTGGGCCGTAGGTGGATGTGCGGTCGAAACCAGGTCTGGCAGAATACCGATTAGAGATGCGCCAAGGACGCCTGTTGCTGTAATGAAGGCCACAATAAAGGTGGCGCGTTGAGCTTTAGTCCAGGAATTTTTTCGAGAGGGCATGTGGTTTCACTCACGGGTTTGTTGGCAGGGGAACCATTTTCGTTGTTATTACTCGTTACATTGACGCCTTGCTGAGGTTGGAGCCCAGCGCTGTGCGATTGGATACTTAAAGTGGGCCAGGGGGCTTTGTTGTTTTCGCCGTATGGCCTTGGGGGAATGCTGTCAAGCCGAAGGCTTTCGGGAATCCGGCGTGCTGGACAGGGGCACAGGAAAGCTTAGCGGCGTATCTGGCGTTCTCCGAAAGTAAGGAGGCCTGCGGCGATCACGCCTGCTGCCCCGCCGAGAAAAACAGAAGCGACAAAGATAATGTCTTTGCCGGGCGCAACGGGAAGCAGATAGACTCTACAGAGAGCGAGTAGAGGAGCCAACATCATGGTCGTGAAAAGGCTGCGGAGCAAGCCAAAATGTGTGAGTTGCAATGTTGAGAGGCCAATACTCCAAAGAAGCACGGCAGCAGAGAGGAATAGGGTTAGGGAATTGGGGGCGATAGCCCTGGGAGCGAACCAGAGTGCAGTGGCCAGAGAAGCCATGCCTAAAAAGGCTGTTTCCAGGAAACGGTTAGGCTCCGGTGTTTCAGAAAAGGCGTAGGCATCGTTCCAATGCCACGAGTCTTTCCACTCTTCCAGCAAGTCGTTGAGGTGGTCCAGACGTTTCTCAACGCCTTCCATGTCTGTGGGGCGCGCTTGAGCAATAGCGATGACTTCTGCTGGGGTGGCCACATCTACGGTCGAGCCGCGGCGGATGTAGACGTCCGTTTCACGGAGCAGCAAACCTCCCTGGGGGTCGTGAAAATTTTTTGCCGGTGTATGTGGCCCTCGCCCGCCGTATATGGTGATGACGCCCAAGCGCTTGTTTGCCAGGGTTTGGGTTTCCACACGCAAAGACACTGGTGGGCGGCACCACGAGGCCATGATTTGCTGGATTTTCTCTTCGGGGAGGTTTTCCTCTATCCCGATGAGCTTGCCGGTTTTGTCTTCAACGCCCACAATGAGGTAAGCCCGTTCGCCATTGGGCGTGCTGTTGGCCAGCGCCAGTAATTCTTTCACGAACTTGGCTTTGCCCTGATTGGTGTCTAAATGGATTTCGCGCTTGAATTCCAGATTTTCGCTTTCCTCTTGCTTCAGGAGTTGTTCAAGGCGAGTGATGTTCATAAGGTTTGTTCTCTGGTTGGTCTGTTCTCACGAGCTGCGGGTGGCTACTGCTCGCGGCTCTCTTGTGGAGGAGCGATGCCATACAATTCCGCCACCAGGGCGTCGATCTCGGCTTCCAGGGCAGCGATGCGCTCGGTGAGTTCGGCGGTTTCGTCGCGGACGGCGTGGAAAAGGGCCGGGTCGGGGTGGGGAAGGCGTCGGGCGCGGCGCTGGAATTCGGCTTCGCTCAGCCTCCAGGGTCGTTCCAGGGGATTGCGGCTATTGGAGGCCGCGGGGGGCAGGCCGAGGGCTTGCAGGAAGGCTTCGACGCGCGCCCGGCGCTCCATGTGAAGGGTTTGGGTTTGCTGAGCCAGGGCGGCCAGGGCGGCGCGGTCTTTTGATGAGGCGTCGGGGATGGGAAGATTGCGCATGTATAGTGTTTTGAAGCGGATACGCCCCCCTTTGTTTTCATCTCCAAGGATAGAAGCGAGGCTTTTGACGTACTCAAAGCACGCAAATGAATTCAGCACGCCCAGCAGGTACCAATCATGGATTGGGATGACAAAGGCTGTTGCTTCGATAAAGTAATTTGCCATATCCAAATAAAACCTGGGGCGTTTGCCAATATCAGGGTACACGATCTTTGGTCTCTCGAAAGCATCGTAGTAAGCGCAAGCGCGCAATTCCCACCACTGCTTACCCTGATCCTGCCGCTTCTTTAGCTGTTCCTCATAGGCGCTCAGATGCTCAAAAACAGTCGGATAGGTCTCGATGGGTACACCGATGTATGTCCAGATGATGAACCGTTGGCGGTCGTGGATCTCGTAATGGCGGACGTCATCGCCTTTGAGCAGCGGCTTGATAATCTCGGCGCTGCGGGGGTCTTCGGTAATCAAGCGGGCGCGAGTGGCGGCGTCGATGATGAAGGCAGGGTTATAGCCGGTCTTAATGCCAAAATAGATTTGTTGGTCTACGTATTCCCCTAATGGCACGCCGTGTTTTTCCATTTGTGCGCGCAGGGCAGCGGCGCGGCGGCTCACCAAGCGCGGCCTGCCGGGGCCAAACTGCTCGGCCGGCAGCGTTTCGGCTACCCGGCTCACATAAGCGCGCAAGCCCTCGGCATAAGCCTCTTCCAGGTCCCTGACCACCGCCCAGGTAGTGGGCAGGCCGTCTCGCGGGCGTTTCTGCCAGAGGAAAATCGCCGGGAAGGTAGCCGCGCTCTGGAACACCGGCAGCTCGCCAAAATCCACGACGAGGTGAAAAGCCTGGTTGTCGAGCAAGTGGCGGCGCAATTTCTCGCCGTAGCCGGCGCGCAGCCATTTGTTGGAGGAAATGAAACAGGCCACGCCGCCGGGGCGCAAAAGCTGCTGGGCGCGGGCGTAGAAGTACACATACAAATCCGCCGTGCCATTGTACACTTCGGGGTAAACCGGCTTGAGGCGCTTTTTATACTTGCCCAGCAGTTCCTGGCGGACATAAGGGGGGTTGGTGATGACGATATCGAAGCCACCGGGGCGGGGCGCGGGGGCGAGTTCCCTCTGGCCAGGGGCCATGTTGACGATGCCGGTCATCCGCCCGGTGAGGGTTCCCTGTGCCAGTTCAGGGGCAAAGACCTCGGCAAATTCCACCGCCCAGTCGAAGCCCTGCTGGGCATCATTGCGCCCCAGCCACTTCTGGATGGACGCGCGCAGGTCGGCAATTTCCTGCTGGAGTTTCTGCTTGGCCTCGCCGCCTTCGTGCAGGGTGAGATAGCGGTTCTTGAGGGCCACAAACTGCTGCACCAGTTTGCTGCGGAAGCCGAGTTCAAGGCTGCCGGAGGGGTCGGGGGCGGTGAGGCTGTCGCCGGCCTCAACCTTGAAGTCCAGGTTGGGTAGCGGGGGCGGGGTATCGCCCTCATAGTCCACCACCAGGGAAAGCCACAGCCGCAGGCGGGCGATGTTGACGGCAAACGGATCCAGGTCCACACCGTAGAGATTGTTCTGGATGATTTCCAGTTTGCGTGCGTAAACGGTGTCGGCGTCCAGGCGGCGAGCGGTGAAGAGCGCGGTGCGCAGGTCGAGGAGCTCGTGGAGCATTCCCAAGAGGTACGCGCCGGAGCCGCAGGCCGGGTCGCAGACTTTCACCGTGCGCAGGGCTTCCAGGGCAGCCTCGGGCCTGCGCAGGGCGGTGGCGTTGCCCTCGTAGACAAAGGCTTCCAGCGCCTGGGGATCTTCATCGGGCACGGCCTCGGCGAGGTAGAAGCGCAGGGCTTCCTGCCCCATGAACGAGACCACTTCTTTGGGAGTGTAGTAAGAGCCGCTCTCATGCCTGCCGGTGACCACTTCCTCGAACATCTTGCCCAGCATCTCAGGGTCCACGGCCACTTCGACATCCAGCGGGGTGGACTCGGCCACGGTGAAGTTGAAGCGGTAGAGGAGGTCGGCGAGGATACGGGCGGTGATGGCATCGGGGAAGAACCAGGTTTCGTCATCAGCTTCTTTCTCGAAAAGGCCGCCGTTGAGATAGGGAACGTCGCCGATGAGGGCGCGCAGCAGGGCGAAATCAGGGTCGTCGCGTTCGTCGCGCCCGCGGGCGTTGTTCAGCCCCCAGAAGAAAAGGGTGTTCAAGCGGGCGCGGTGGAAATTGGTTTGGGGCTCGGTGGCTTCTTTTTGAAGGTAATCCTCGAAAAGAGCGCGCAGGTAATCGGTGCGCCCCTGGAAGCGCAGCCAGCCTTTGCGTTCTAGGAAGGCGATGAAGACCAGGCGGTTGAAGAAGCGCTGGGTGTAAAGGCGCTTTTGCTCAGGCGTCCAATCGAGGGCAATGCTTTCCTCGGCTTCCCGGAAGAGGGCCTCGTAGGTGCGGAAGAAATCGCGGGTGACCGGCTCGACGCTGAAGGCTTCCAGCAGGCGGTCGAGGGAAGAGAAATCCGCCGCGCTGAGCTGTTCAACGAAGGTGCGGTGGGGCTCGTGAGGGGCAACGAAGTAGGTGTAGCGCCGCCAGTTGCTAAAGGTCTTGCGGCGTCCATCGTAGTGGACGGTGACCAGGCTGAGGCGGAAGCGGTGGGCGTCGTCGTAGAAGGCCAGCAGGGCGGCGTTGGCGTTGTGGGCCTGGATGAGGGCTTTGGCCAGGTCGAATTGCTTTTTCTTGCTGGAGCGGTTGGTCAGTTCCCCCTGGAGATGGACGGCGGCAACCAGGCCGGTTTGGGCGGCTTCCCACTCGAGCACGCCGAGGAGGTGGGCTTTTTCGGGGTCGAAGGGCGCGTCGAGGGGAACCCAGTCGCTCAGCGGCGCATCCAGTGGGCGGAAGTTGGGCGCGGCGACGCGCAGGAAGGCGAGCAGGCTTTCGGGGGTGAAGTCCTGGGCAAGGCGCTCGACGCGCCTCTGGTGTGGGTGTTGTGGCATGGAATGTCCTTTGAGACAGAGCCTTGAGCAGCGGGCAAATACACCCCTGACTTCACAATTGTACACCAATTGTTGTGACACTATGAGAAGCAGAGTGTGGTGAGCCGCGGTTGAGCATGATGGCTCGGTGTAACGTGCCGTTGTTCCCGCGGGAACGGCGATGAGACGTTCGGGGAGCTCCTCTGAACTGGGTGCAGATTAGTCGCTATCCTTCGGGGTAGGTGTCAAAAGTCACTTGATAACGCGTCTTCCCTTTTGCTACGATACGAGGGAACCACTTTGACTGCTCATTCAATTTGAAGAAAAGGGAGGTTATCGTGCAAGAATTCCAGCCCTGTCATTTCTACACCCGCAAGAAAAAAGTGATGTCCTTTCCATGGAAGGGCGGGCGTATTCTTCGCATCCTGCGGGAAGCGCCTTTTCCTGGAATGCCCCGGTTGTCTCAGAAGAAACTGGCAGCGATGGCGGGGGTCGCCCCTGACGTCCTCAAGCGCGCAGAAACCCAGGGACGGCCATGTCATATCGAAGATTACCGCAAATTGCTCGCCGCGACGCCTCTCAACCGCAATCTGCGACGGCAGATCATACGGGCCTTGATGCTCCTGGACGCTCCCCAACGCGAGATATCCCCCGCTGTTGTTTTGGCCCCCTTTACTAGGTGGCTGTCTCAGGTCCCCTGGCCTTCCCTGGTCATGGATGGATTTGGCGACATTATCTTGCTCAATGAAGGGGTATTTCGTATTCATGGCTATCAACCTCAGGATCAGCTTCCCGATATGGTAGAAGGCAACCTGATCTGGCGACTGTTTTCTCATGGTACACAAGGGTGGTTGGCCCAGATTGAAACAAGCCCGGGGTTGACATTGAAAAAACTGGTAGAAGAGCTAACCTATTGGTTCTTGGGAGCCTCCATTGGATATCTGGATGAATGTTACTGGTGGTACCGCTTTGAGAAGATGCTCCATGCCCCTGACAAACACTTACGAAAGATATTCAAGGAAGGCTTGAGGCAAGCCTGGGACAAAGCCATGGATTGGGGAGACTTCACTCCGTTGGTCACTTTTCGCCGCGGGGATGAGGAAGAATATGAAGTTTGGATGGATATGAGCAGGATCGTAACGCCCTATGGAGATCTATACTGGGTAAAATACATTCCGGCCAGCAGGGAACGTGGTGCTTTCATGTCTATGCCACAGCCAGTTCATTCCCTTGCCCCCTGGCCGCTTAGTGAGAAGCGCATTCCGAAAGAGTGGCGACCGCGCAACAAGAGCCTTCGCCGTCCTCCCGAGAAGCAATAGCAGGATGAAAGCAAACGTCCTCTAAGGGACAAGAAGGAATTCAGGCGCGCGGGCAAAAACAGACCCCATCCCTGGGGAGCCTAACGACACTTTCCCCTTTATATGGTGTTGTATTTACCGAACCGATAGCAACACCTGTCGCGCGAAGCATTGTGCAGAAATTGCACTATTATTGAGCACATTTATCACCTTTTTGAAGCTGACAAAGAGACGAATTTATGCTATAGTGAAACAAACAATGGTCTATACCAGATCCTGCCTTTCTGGCGCTTCACACTTGAGGTCTCTCCGAGAGCATTTCTGAAGCGGAGAGAGGGCACCAACCTCATGGAAACATTCAAGTCACTGTCTGAAGGGGCAGGAGGCCAGCCCCCTTGAGTGGCTTACATGGAAACACAGGGGGCCATGACAAAAACCTATCCGCGCAGCACAACAGTGGAAGTGTCCTTTTGAGCCGGGTTGCTCTTCCTGGACCTTAAGGCCAGAAAGGAGAGTGTAACCGTGTCATCCTGAAAGAGCTTTTCAAGTTGCTTCCCCGGACGCTTTTAAGCAACGCCGGGGATGATGAGGGTACGTCCCCAGACGGTGGAGGCGGTCCAATGAGCAGCGATCCCAAACACAAGGGCGTGGGATGCCGGAGCGTCTCAGTCCTCAAAATAATCTTTGCAATGCTCCTCGCATGGATGGGGGAGCGATGGGTGGGCTCCGTTTCTTCACCTCGTTTGTCCCAAAAGGAATGGGATGCAAGAAAGCGCTTTTTTAGCGCAGTGGAGGCCAAAGAGAGGGCCCTGGCTGAGGATATTTGCGATGGTCAACAAGAGTGTCCTCTAGCTAAGGCTCTGGCGCTTGTTGTCGTCTTATGTGATATGACGGAGAGCATCTCAGTTCTTGCAATCTCCATACTCATAAGAGAAATGCTGTGGCCAGAGAAGCCCGCAACATCGGAGGGGCTGACGAAAGGGGCCAATGAGGCGCTCAATTTCAAAGCCAGGATGTCTGCGGGCGAGACATCCGATGAGGTGTCAGAGGAGACATTGTGAGCAACGATTGCCTTGCCAGGCGGTGTATAATGGAAAAAAGAGACCTGGCAAGGCATCGTCTCCCCTTTCTTGATGAAAGGTGTAAAACATGGTAAGAGACGATATGGGAATTGAGGTTACTATTCGGATGAGGGCGTCCAAGAGGTGGGAGATTCCGCGTCTTAGCAGGGGAAAGGAGTGTTATTTTGTCTTCCCGTGTATGAGGCGCGGCTTTAGCGCTGCGCTTTAACTTCATAGAGTAGCCTTGAGTAGCTTTTGCTTCTTTTACAAAAGGGAAGACGATAGGGAGCATCAATGAGAAACGAAAAAAGATTACCTCTGTTTGCTTTGTCGGTGTTAATAGTCGTGATCGCAACGTATGTAATAGGCGGGAGGGGATTTTTGCATTATCCGAGAGCGGTGAGTAGTTTAATCAAAAGCGCTGTTGGAATCGTCAACCCTTCACAGATGCTCTTTTTAGGGTTCTTGCCTACGGGCCCGTGGCGGCGTGTCCGCCGTTGGGGAGGAGGTAATAAGATGTCTCAGCAAAAGGAAGATGGATACACGGATGATTCCTCAGCCGTGTTGGGTCAGGGGGCGCGGACACTATGTCCAACCCAACCGGAGGTAGAGCGCATTATTACGATCGGGACGAAAGCAGGCGTCATAGACAAGGATATTGGGAAGAAAGCGCTGGATATATTGAGAGGGAAGATAAAAATCAGTAAAAAGCAAGTTGTGGCTATTCGTCGTGTAGCTGCCTTATCGCCAGCAGAGAAGTTTGGGCTTTGGTTAAGAGTAAGGCGGCGGGCGCTGGGTGTTTCGATAGAGGAGATAGCAGCTCTGGCAGAGATTTCACCAGAACTTTGGCGCGCAATAGAACATGGAGCCACTTCATATCATACAGTAGCTGAGGTTGTCGATCGTTTAACGGAGGCCATCCAGACACTGCTGCGACGCCAGGGGCTTCCCGCAGAGGGTGTTCAGAGGGAAAATGCTGCCAAGGCTTTAGAGGATGCCTTTTCGATCCACACGCAACACACCTGGAATTAACCGTCATGGCTTCACGTTGCTCTTTTGAAAGGCTGGCAGATCGAGCTTGTGCGAAGAAAGCACCGGACGTTGACGCGCCCACGATAGGGTTTGGCGGCATCAGGTGGTTTTGGTGGTGTGGTTCGGAGGTTGGAGTCATCGGTGTCATTCTGGTGCTGACGGCAGGAATAAGTTTTTTGTTGCACCAAGGCTTTCCAGAGAAGTTTGCTTCACCTGTCTACATCAAAGCCACCCTGCAAGATGCCCAGAAGTTCCTCGGCTCGCTGGCAACTTTTTTAGGGCTGCTGGCCGCCGGGTTGGGCTTCTTCCTGACCTGGTTGGACACTGCCGTTGACCGCACGGCGAACAAAATTATGCGGGCAGTTTGGCAACTCCGACACGCTGTTGTCTTGTTGGAGAAAGGTGCCCCTAATAGCAAAGGCGAGGTGCTTCCTGCGTCTCAGGGGATTGGCTTTTGGCGAAGGGAAGAGACGCTTGAGCGATTGCGGGCCATTGTAGGGCAGAGCCATGCTCCTCCAGGGCTAGAAGGATGGGAGAAAGAGCATGTTTGCAAAGTCATTACGACGATTCGGGAATTGGAAGAGAAGAGAGAGCAATCTGCCTCGGAAAGGAGAAAAGAAGCGTGGAGCACGGCAAGTTCTGAAGCCATGGAGGCGCTTCTCTCAATCTATTACGGTATGATGCGTTTGTTGGTTCACCGTCACATAGCCCCTCGCCTGCGACGAATTTTGCGCCGCCTCACCTATTTACTAATTTTGATGAGTGGGTTTATCGTTGTTAAAATCTTTGCATCAGGTATCGTTGTGGATTCTAAGGAAGCATTGGATGTTCAAGGATGGTGGTGGTCTACAGGGATCGTCGCCCTTATCATAGGAATTTTCGTCGTGATTTTGTGCATAGGCATTGATTTTCTGGAAATCGTTCACTTGCAGGGACATTTGACCTTCCTGGTTTTACCGTTAGACTCCCACGCTCTAGCCAGTATGGAGGGAAAGGAGGGTGATCGTCAGAAATATTGATGCCTTTAGCGCAAGCACAAGAGTGTTGGTGAGGAAGGGTTCCTGAAACTGGGGCAGGGCCGGCAATTCTAATATCGCCCCCATGATCAAGAGCAGTGAGCCCATACTCGCTGCTGGCCAATTCAACGATTCTCGTTTGAGACAAATTGGTTTCATGGCTATTCTTGGTACGGTATCGAATTCGAGGTTAAGAGGCTGGCCGGGGGCCAGTGTCGCTTGCTATGACGACAGAGAAAAGATAGTAGAGTATCTAAGAAAAGGAAGCCTTTGAGAGAGTATTCGGCCTTATTGTACCTGACCGCCACACCGTGGAGGACAGTGTGGCGGTTCACACGGCGGGTACCGGGCGGCTTTTTTAGCTCTTCCCAAAAGTCTATGCGCTGGAGCTTTGCTGGTGTGTAAAGCGATTCAAAGGAGCTGAGCAAGGTGTCTGCGGCTATCTGGATGAGGATGGATTGGGTGTTGTATGCCTCACCGACTATCCGTTGATACTTTTTCGCGATAGATCGCAATTCTTTTTTCTCTTGCTCTCCAAGCCCTTGAGATACGAGGTAATCCATAAGAACGCCCTCAATTTGAGGGAGTAGGGCCGGGAGGGAAAGAGTGTATTTCTGTTGACGGTGCGCTTCCAACGCATCGCGAATAATGAGCATCCGTGACGCCATGAGAGGACAGGTAGCCCATCTTTCCACCATGTAGACCAACCGCTCGAAGTCGTTCGCGTGGTAACAAGAGAGGATAACCATCGTGGCGTCAGTAGCTTGGCCTACTTGATGCAGTGCTCGAACCTCATTCATCAATTTCAGAGGGACAGAAGGGGTGAGTGGCCACCCCGCGGCCTGAAACGCTTCACCGTACTCCTGCCACGGGATAGCCTCTATCGCCTTACCGATCTCACTCATGCTCCGTGAGATGCTCCTGGCGAGAGAACGAGAGATCTCTGGCCATTTCTTTGCCCAAGCCTTGGCAAGCGCAGATTGGATCTGGGGAGCGAAGAGCGGCAATTGTGCTTCTATCATGCCGTCCAAGACATCGTTGAGGTCGGCTGCAATGTTTTGAAACAAGCGCCGCATGGGGGTGGAATCGTTGTGAGTCATACGTTTTTCCCCTCAACAGTTCAGCGGAACAGGGAAAAGACCTTGTTGGAATGGCGCGAAGGCTCCGCCTTTTGCTCGCCGGGCAGGGGAGTGGTGCTTCAGATTTCTCTGCTAGAAATGAATTTCAAGTGGAGCTCTCTCCACGTTTCGCCATCCGTCCAGTACGGATCCATCGCGGCGCCAAACGCCTGCCACGTCTGATCGAGAAGGGGGATGAGGGCTTCTAAGGCGTCCTCGGGTTTATCCCAAGCTTCCAAGACCTGAAGGGGGAGGAGTAAGTGTGGGCGGTCGCCAGGGCGTACCCCAGGAGGAGTGCGCGGGCTTTCGCGAGGTGGCTGAAGCCCCTGGACGTTGAGCAGGCTCAACGTCCAGGCAAAAGGAGGTGTGATTATTCCCATTTGCCAGTAGCGCCATAGCGCCGGTAGCCAATGCTTGCTCAGTTTGTCATCCAGGGCGCCCAGGTTGAGATAAGGCTGTTTCCCTTCCCAAAAGAGCCCAGTGCCTACTTCAATAGCGCCTGTGCGGAAGATTTGTACATAGTGGGCAAACCTCTCCGGGGGAAGGCTTCCTTTGTACCGGCCCTCGAAGTTGGCGCGAAAGTATCCCTCGCCGACTGTGTAAAAGAGCGCGTCCGTTTTTTCATCGAATATGAAGGGCCGGCCAGGCCGCAAGGCGCTAAACGGCACGAAGTGCAGAAGGGCGTAGGGCTTTTCCGTGTCTCGTTCCAGAAGCCAGGCTACCCGTTTTGCTCGAAACCGTTCCAGGCGCTCCTCGAGGGCTTCCCCCCACAGAAACAATGCCCGCAGCGTGGCGACATCCAGGGGATATTTTCCTCGATCGTTGCGGCCCCAAAAGCTACGTTCTCCTTTGAGAATGACCATGTGAGGGCGATTCCAGCTCGCTGGCACGTAAACAACGATGACGTACTGTTTGGGCTCTATTTCTACTGTCTGGACACGCAAGCCAAAGATCTGGGGTTTGACACTGTGTTGTAAGAGGTCGAGGGCTTTTTGAGAGAACGCTTGCGGATCCGCTATGGGAGAGATGGCCGTTGCGACTTCATTCTCTTCTTCAATGCCTATAATGAGATAACCACCGTCTGTATTTGCCAGGGCAGTGATATCGCGGAGGAACTCTTTTTTGTCCTCGGTGGTGTTGAGGTGGACTTCTCGCTTGAACTCTAAAGTCCGGGTTTCAGAAGCGTTGCCCAGCAAGCTCAGGATTTCATCCTTCGTTGTGAAGCGCATTTTTCTGCTCCTTCTAAAAAACGATAGGGCGCTTGTATAGCGACAACCGGGGTGAGGGGGCAAGCAAGGCTGGCCTGCTTGGCGTCTATAGGGAGAGGCGGACCTCAAGTACAATTGCCCACGTTTACTTTGGAGATGTTGTATTCTTTTCGTTCGTATCTCCCACGGGTGGCTTTAAAATACAAGGACGATGAAAACTCGATCTTCCACCCTCCATCTGGGTAGAATGAGGAAGGCGAGATCTCCGAAAACATTCCCACTTTCAACAAAGCGGCCAGTCGCAACATTCCCAACCACTGCATCAAATATTCCTCGCCTTCCCGGTTGGCACTGTAGACATCTGAAAAGCCCAGCACAAAAGCTGGTCGGACCGCTTTTTTACCTACTGTGAACTCGGACTGAACGTAACTGGCGCATTGACAAATGAACCGCGACATCTTGCCGGTTTCGCCGGGTTTGCCGAAATGCTTCACCTCAACACCAAACCAAACCTTGTCGAACCCATTTTCTGTCAAGCACTGTGTTGGAAAAAGCAAGAAATCGATCACCACGGTGGAAGAGTGTACCAAATGCCTTCCCCGTACCTCGGCGTAAACCTGGAAATCCATGTCTATGAGGCGGCGAAACTTCTGTTTGAGGAGATCTTCGCCTGTGGCTGTCATGGGTTTTCTGCTCCTTGTCGTCCTCTTATAAAGCCAGCCTCGGCCTAAGGCCCCCACGCTGCCAGCCGTTTCAGGACCTCTTTGTGGGGCAAGCGGGCCTTGTGACTTTGCATTGCCCGGAGCGCGTTTGCCGCTTCTCCTTGAGATAGAAAGCCCCCGTTTACCAATTCGTCGAGTACCCAAAGCACGCCGTGGACAGCAACGTCCTGGCTCTCGGCTAAGGCGCGCAGACTGCCGTCGCCGGTGATAAGAACAGCCCTCTCGCGCTGCGCCAGATGCAGTGCAAAGAGGTCGTTGACCGACACGCGGCGGTGCTTCCTCGCCAATTTTTCAATCCGCAAGATCTCGTCAGGGGAGAAAGTAGCCACTTCGGCGCCGTCCTGTACTACCTGCCGACCGGAATCCGCGCGTAGCTCATCAATGATGACGTCGGGTGCCAGCATCCGAAAAGGGAGCCGGAAAGTCACGATCAGAATATGGGCATGGTAAAGATCAATCAGCACGCTGGTATCAAGCACCAAAGCGGGCTGCGGCGATGGTGACGTCATGCAACAAAACCTCATTCTTTTGTGCGAAAGCGTCCCAGGGTGTGGCCAGAAGCTCAGCAGCGCGTGAGCGGGAAATGAGGCCGTCGGCCAGGGCGCGCAACACCAGTCGCCTCATGCGCTGGGGGTATTCATAGGGATAGGGCCTTCCCGGCTCTTGCCGGTGCCAGCCGTTTTGCCGAAAAGCCTTGAAAGCCTGGACGGCATAGGAAGGCGAGATAATGCCCAAATCCCGGGCGCGGTAGATCCAGGCTTGCATACTCAGGCCGTACTTGTGCTTGAGGAGGTGTAGTTCTTCGGTGCTCAAGTGTCGCCGGTTGCGACCCAGTTCGCGATAGGCCGCCCGCGCGGGCACAAGGAAAGCGCCGGCGAAGCGGTTGGCTGCCTTTTCTTCGTCCAGGTCGTCTATCGGGCGCAGCATCAAATGCCCCAATTCGTGGGCCAGATTGAAGCGCTCCCGGTCGCCGGGAATGCTTTCCCTGACCACCATCGCAGGCACGCGCTCGTTGGCCCAGAGGGTCAGGGCGTCGAAGTGGTCAACCGCCGGCAGGATGCCCACCTTGATGCCCAGGTCTTCCAGAGTTTCGGCCAGGTTGTCGATGGGGTCCAGTCCAAGCCCCCAAACCTGCCGCAGGGCGGTCGCGGCTTCTTCGACTGCTTCCATCGTTGACGCCGATTGCGGCCAGCCTTCCGGCATAGCGAAAAGCGCCTGTTCCTCTGGGAACAGGGCTTCCACATCCAGGTAGCGCTCCAGCCAGTCCTGCGCCTGAGCGAGCAAAGCCTGCCGGGCGCGTGCGGAAAGGGCGTGATGCTTGCGAAAAGCAGGCGCGGAAAGCGACAGGCTGGGGGGGCGCAGAAGGTAGGCGACCTGGGTATCCAGCGCCTGGGCCAGGCGGATCAACATGGAGGAATTGGGAACCATCTCGCCTCGTTCGTATTTTGAGATCGCCATGGCGCTGAGACCCACCTTTTGGGCCAGGGAGCGCTGGCTCAATCCGGCTCGGTGTCGAGCTGCTTTCAGACGCTCACCGATAGTAGACATAGTCTTTGCTTCCTTTTCTTCTCTTTTTTTCTCTGCGAGGCGTTTACACTATACCATATTATTGCGCTTTTGTAAACTTGTGGGGTAATTGCCGGCTTATTGCTCCCGCGAGCGCGTTGGCCCAAATACGGCGGCGCGTTGCGAATTTGGGCCAGCCGCGAAGGCCTGCGCAAGCAAAAATCATCGCCCCGTCTTCAAGGGGTAGGGGAGGAGGAAAGCGTGAAAAGAAAAAAGGGCTTGCCCACGCAGGCCTCAATGGCGCAACTACCGACGGTAGTGATTTCACCACCGACATGGTGTCATGTGAGGTGCTTGGGGAGGGCGGCGCCCCCCGTGTCCCTCCTGAAAATCACTCCTGCCTTAGCCGATACCGCCGGTTCTTGCGGGAGGGGTCGGCGACTTCCAACCATCCCTCGGCAACCCATTGCTGGAGCAGGTGGCGGGCCTGGCGCTGACTGACGCCCAACACGGCGGCCACCTCCGCCGAGCGCACCGTGTCATGGGCTTCCAGCAAAGCCGCCACCCGCCGCGCCCGCCGGTCCAGCCCCTGCATCCATGCTGGCTCCGGGGCCGGCGGCTGCTCGTTCAGGCGGCGCACTTCCGCTGCGGCCTGCTGGAAAACCTGCGCCATGCCTTCCAGGAAATAGACCAGCCAGGGGGTGATGTCAGCCTCGTGGCGGCCTTCGTAATGATTGTGGTGGGGATGGGTCACCAGGGCGCGGTAATAGCCTTCCAGATCGCTGGCATAGTGCTCTTCCAGGGCGTAGAAGCCGTTGAGATCGTATTTTCCCCGATACAAAACCCATGTTGCCAGGGCCCGGGCGGTGCGCCCGTTGCCGTCGTAGAAAGGGTGAATGGTGACCAACTGATAGTGCGCCACGCCGGCAATGATGGGAACAGGCCAGACATTCTCGGCTTCCTGAATCCAGGTCACCAGTTCGCTCATCAGGGCGGGCACATCCTGCGCTTCGGGAGGGAGGTAAACGATGCGGCCTGAGGCGCCGTCGCGAATCACGTTCTGGCCGTCCCGGTAAGGTGTGGGGCTGGCCCGGCGGCCCCGGTAGAGCAACGCATGGAGCTTGCGAAGGCGCGTTTCGGTGACCGGCGCGCCTTCACCGGCCCAGGCTTCGACCTGCGCCAGGGCGAGGTAGTAGCGTTCTACCTCGCCGGTGTCTCGCTCGCGGCCTGGGAAGCGGATGCCTTCCAGGATAACCTGCTCGGTTTCGGCCAAGGTGAGGCGATTGCCCTCGATGCGGGTGGAGAAGTGGGTGGAGCGCAAGCGGGCCTGCTGCCGGAGGCGCTCGGTCACAGCTGGTGGAAGGCGCGTGAACCCCACCTCGGCGCGGGCCTGCTCGATGCGCTGGAGGGCGCGCAGGATAGGAGGGGTGATTTGGAAGTGGTAGGGCATGACGGGATTATACCACAATTGCCGATAAATGGCCGATAACTTGCCGTTATCTTGCCGATGGAGGATAGAGGGCGGGATGAATCGGAAGTGAAGGGATTCCCCAAGGTTTGCGGCTTCGCCGGCCATGCTGAGGGCGCCCGCGGGAGGGTAGGGGGGGCAGAAGGCGTATCACTTTGGAGGTGGGGAGCCTGCTGGCGGGGTTGCCGAGGGTATGCGGGGTGGTCTTGCGAGGTTAGACGTGGGCACGACGGTCCTCCCGCGAATGTCTTTGGTGTGCGGGTATATTTTATCGGTTTGCCGGCTCATGTTATAATGTGGACACATCGCGACTTTAGGAGGTCACAATGAGTACAGCCCGCGTGGGTATCCGTGAGCTCAGAGGCCGTCTTAGCCATTACCTCAAACTTGTCAAGGCAGGGGAAGTTGTAATCATCACCGACCGCGGCAAGCCTGTTGGGCGCATTGTGCCAATGGGGGTGCCTGCGGAAAAGCGCATTGCCCACATGGTTCAAGCCGGCATGGCGGAATGGAATGGAGGCAAACCTGAGCCCTATCGTCCGCGGGTCGTCAATCGCGGCCCGCGTCAGGTCGCCGACCTGGTGGAGGAGGGGCGGGAGTGATCCTCTATATTGATACCAGCGCCTTGGTGAAACGCTATATTGCGGAGACAGGCTCAGAGGAGACTCTGGCACTGCTCGACAAAGCCAGAGTGGTTGGTGCTGTGGTTGTGACCCAGGTTGAAATGGCTGCCGCACTCGCGAAAGCAGCGCGTCTGGGGTGGGTAGAGCGCAGCGAGGCGCACATCGTATGGCAAGATTTTCTGGGGCATTGGCCTGCCTTTGTGCGTTTGTCTGTAACTTCAGGGGTATTGGCGCTTGCTTCCCACCTGGCATGGCAATACGGTTTGCGAGGGTACGACGCGCTTCATCTGGCAGCGGCATCTTCCTGGCAAGACGCCTTGGGTGAGACGGTAACCCTGGCCACTTTCGACCGTGAACTGTGGGGAAGCGCCCGCAGGGCTGGTATGGTCGTTTGGCCAGAAAACCTGGAAGCGTTTCGGCCCTAAGGCGCGTTGGCGCGCTTCTCACGGATAGAGCGGACGAGTTCGACAGCATCCACGGGGATGTGCTTCCCGCCTTGCGATGCTGGACGCCGCGCAGAGGCTGGAATAAAGCCGCCGCCAGCCGCGAGGGGCCAGCGCGGCTGTTGCTGCTCATCGCGCGACATAGAGGCGCGAGGAAGCGGTAAATAGGGGAGGGGGCTCGTCAAAAGCAGCCCGCGTGGCATATCCGAACGGTGGCATAACCGAACGAGCGTTCTTTCTTTGTGAATTCGCCGATAAATAGCCGATAAATGGCCGTTGTCCATCGAG
>Ga0256833_1001313_pt1 | contig 18409 bp, 17 predicted proteins | sample 356284metaG_FD_190535 | JGI IMG/M metagenome (GOLD analysis project Ga0256833, IMG submission 190535) | Hydrothermal vent microbial communities from Mid Atlantic Ridge, Atlantic Ocean - 356-284 | ecosystem: Environmental > Aquatic > Marine > Hydrothermal vents | place: Atlantic Ocean: Mid... | reverse complement strand
GACCCTATCTATTTTGATACAATGGGTAGTGATGGTTGGAATATGAATGTTGAAACAGCATCACATGATACTCCTGGTTGGTTCTCTGAAGCCTCTATACAACGTATACTTTATGATATATATGATAACCATAATGATGGAAAAGATAGATTATCATTAGGATTAAAACCTATCTATGAGGTATTAACTCATGGAGAGAAAAATACAGATGCTTTTACTAGTATATTCTCATTTATTACAGAGTTAAAAAAAGCATATCCAAATAGTACCTCAAAAATTGATGATATAACATCAAGTGAAGAGATTGCAACGATTGAAGATAGTTATGGCTCAAATCGTATCTCTAATCTTGAAGATGGCTCTTTACCACTATATAGAACGTTAATTGTAGATAAAACCATTGGTAATGTTTGTAGCCTTAACACTTATGGAGCATATAATAAATTAGCTAATCATAAATATATAAGATTTTCAATTAATAAGAGTGATACCTATCCAATAGAAGTGAAACAGTTAAATGGAAGTAGTTCAGACCCAGAGTTTCAACTCTTTAAAACTTCTCCTTTTGAAAATATATCAACAAATGAGAATGGTAAAAAAGGTATTGAAAAAGCTAGTTTAGCCTTAGATTCAGGAGAATATCTATTAGATATATATGATTCTAATAATATTGACAAAGCATGTTATAACGTATCTGTAGGGCAAGTTTCAACAGTTGTGGATAACTCTACTGATAATAACAACAACAATAATAATAATACTACTACTACAGATAATAACTCAAACAATAATAGTGATACTAATGGAGAGCAGATGACATCTACAGTTGGTCTTGGTCTACCTAAAAACACTCCCTTATCTATTATAATAATATTATTTGTACTCTTTGCTCCACTCTTTTTGATAAGAAAAGAGATAAAATTATAGTAGAATATAGAAATTAATTAAAAAAGGAAAAATTATGAAATTAAAAACATTAGCACTAACACCAATTTTGATTTTAATGGGACTCAATGCAGAGTCTCTAACAGGTACAACCATCGGTCACTATGCAAAACCAGGTGCACCTATTGATATGAGCTATATTAGCAAAAGTCATGATAATAATGAGAGTAGTAGAGTTTATGATGTAAACATCACTTTAACAACAACAGTTCGACAAGGAACAATGAGTGCAAAAGTAAATGTTGATAATAGATTAACTCCTATTTCATCTATAGAAAAAAAGTTAACATTTGAGCTTAGCCCTAAACAGAAAAAATATCCTATAAATATGCAAGTATCTGCAAAAAAAGATGGACTCTACTATATCAGATTATTAACAAAAATAGATAAAGGTGTCGGTTCTAAACTACGAGCATTTGCTGTTCCTATTCAAGTAGGAGAGAGAAAAAAAATAGAACATGTTATTATGAAATCTCACTCTGGAGAGAATATCTCAATCTCTAAAGCTGTTGAGACAATTAGAGTAGCCGAGTAGATTTTATAAAATTTCGCTATAATACGCGACCTCATTCTCTATGAGCAATATACACGAAAGGATTCATATGCCAAAAATGAAAAGCGTTAAAGGTGCTGTAAAGCGTTTTAAAGTTAAAAAATCTGGTAAAATCAAAAGAGGAACAGCGTTTCGTTCTCACATTTTGACAAAAGTTGATGGTGCACATCACAGAGCAAATAGAAGTGCTAAATATATATCAGGTGCTGATGCTAAAAACATTAAAGAGATGATTAACTAATTTTAGTTTTTTCATGAAACAAACAAAGCAATAACTCCTAATAAGATTAGGACAAGTTCATTTTAGATTAAAAAAATGACACCAATGCTAAAAAATAGTAATTAGGTAAAGGATAACTATGAGAGTAAAAACAGGTACGGTAAGAAGCCGTAGACATAAGAGACTATTAAAACAAGCTAGAGGTTTCTACAGTGGTAGAAGAAAACACTTTAGAAAAGCAAAAGAGCAATTAGAACGTTCATTAGTATATGCTTATAGAGACAGAAGACAGAAAAAAAGAGACTTTAGAAGACTTTGGATTGTTAGAATCAATGCTGCTGCTAGATTAAATGGTATGAACTACTCAACATTTATGCATGGTCTTAAAGTTGCTAATATTGAACTTGATAGAAAAATCTTAGCTGATATGGCTATGAATGCTCCCGAAGCATTTACAAAATGTGCCGAAGCTTCAAAATCTGCACTTTTAGCGTAGATATAATATCTGTTATATGAGGAGTTATTACTCCTCAACTACAACTTATAATATTTCAATCTCCAACTCCAACTCTATTCCAAATTTATCTAAAACTTTCTCTTTTGCTAAATCTATAAGATATTTTGCCTCTTTAAATGTACCTCCACCACGGTTAACTAAAAAATTTGCATGAATATCGCTCCACTGCATCGCTCCTCTTGAGAAACCTTTTAGTCCAACTTCTTGAATTAATCGTCCTGCAAAATCATCTTTTGGATTTTTAAAGGTAGAACCAGCAGAGGCTATTTTAGGTTGATTAGAACGTAGAGATATAAGTTCTTGTAGCAGTTTTGAGCTAAAACCTCTCTCTATCCTAAAGCGTAACTCTGTGGCTATACCATTTAAGTTAGCAAAACGGTAGCCATGCTCTATCTCATCTTTTGCTCTCCATATGCCATCTATCTTGATAGATTCAACAATATTAAAAATCTCATACGATTTAACTCCTGCATTCATAGCAATCATACCACCCATTGAACCAGGTAGTTTGGAGATAAATTCAAATCCTGCTAAATCATTTTTCTTGGCAAAGGAGAGAAGCTTACCAGTAGGTGTAGCACAACCCACTGTCAATATAGTATCTTCTAGTTCAATAAAAGAGAACTCTTTAGATAGCATCATTAGAGGTGGTGGAGTATCTGAAATCAATAAATTATTGGCATGACCGATAATAACTCTATCTTTTGGAATTGTATCATCTCTCTCTATCATAAGTACCTCAATAGGTATACCAACTTTTATACTTGAGAATTTTGAGAAGTCTATTATTTTAAAATACATATATTACCTTCATTTATTTCTTGATACTCTACCCCATGAATGAGGTGGATTCTTCATCCATAGCCTAAACAGCTATTTTAAGTGAAGCATTGTTGCCGTGTATCCCACGGGCAAGTATGTTTTTACTGGCATTTATATCTGCATTGGCAGAATGCCCACAAGAAGTACATACAAACTTATCTTGTGATTTTCTATTCTCTTTTGAGATATGACCACACTCATTACAAGTTTGAGAAGTGAATTTAGGGTCAACCTTGATGAGTTGCCCACCTCTCCCCCTTAACTTGTATTCAAGCAATTCAAAGAACAATCCCCAGCTTTGTTGAGTGATGACACGGTTAAGAGCTCTTTTTGCACTTGCATTTTTTGAGGGCTTCTCAACTGTTCCTTTTGTGGCTTTGGTCATATTCTTAATTTTTAAATCTTCCACAACAACAGTTTGGTTTTCGCTGTATTGTTTTGAAAGTTTATGTAAAAAATCTTTTCTTTTATTGGCTATTTTAAGATTGATTTTGGCTAATCTCATTTTAGCTTTGGCTCTATTCTTTGAGCCTTTTTTCTTTCGTGAGAGTTGTTGAGCTTTTGTTCTTAGTTTAGAGAGTTCTTTAACTAAATCAAGAGGTTTAACTTTTCTGCCGTTACTATCAGCCACCACAAGGCTCACACCTACATCAATTCCAACTGCTTTGGAATTGTGACTACTCACTCTCTCTTTTTCTTTAATATCGACTAAAATACTAGCGTGATATTGATAGGCTTCATACGAAACGGTAACAGTTTTAATTTTGCCCACAAACTCTTTTCTTAATCCTTTACACTTCACCCAACCAACTTTAGGTAAAAACAGGTTATTGCCCTCAATTTTAACCCTTTGTGGGTATTGATAGCTTTGTTTTGAATGGTGTCGTGATTTGAACTTTGGATAGCCTCCACCTTTGAAAAAGTGTTGGTATGCTCTGTCCATATTTCCTATGGACTGCTGAATAGCTTGTGAGTCAATCTCTTTTAGCCAAGAGGTTTTTTCACGCTTTTTTAGTTTTGTGATATGATTGATTAGTGCAAACTTTCCTATTTTTAAACCAAATTTACTATAAGCAAATTTTCGTAAAGCTAAGGCACGATTATAGACATATCTTACTCCACCAATTTGAGAAGAGATGATTTTTTGCTGTTCTTTGTTTGGGTAGAGTCGAACTTTTTGAGCTTTTAGCATCTCTTCTCCTTTTTAATATGGTGTGCTATTGATATTTTACCTAATTAACGCTACTATGTCAATAACAATGAACAACAAAAAACACCTGATTAATATTCGCTTTGCGAATGTAGCTTATATCCACCTTTTGAAAGAGGTGGTTTTACGCTAAGATTTCATAAATTATACCAATATTTAGTTAACTATATTATAATAAGAGTATGAAAAAAGAGATATTTTTATGTGCCATCAATAATATTTTGTCTGGTACTTGCCTAGAAGATTGTAAATTTTGTACACAGAGTGTTCGCTATCATGCTGATATAGAACGATATAATTATAAGTCTATTGAGACTATTGTTCAAGAGGCTAAACAAGCCAAATCAAACGGTGCTTTAGGGTACTGTTTAGTTACAGCAGGTAAGGGATTAACCGATAAAAAAGTGGATTTTGTTGCTCGTACAGCAGAAGCGATAAAAAATGAGGTAAAGGATTTAAACCTTATTGCTTGTAATGGAACAGCTTCACTTGAACAGCTTCGTTTTTTGAAGGAGCATGGTATAGATAGTTATAATCATAACTTAGAGACATCAGAGAACTACTATAAAACCATATGTACTACCCACTCATGGTCAGAACGTTATGAGACGTGTCAAAATGTCAAATCAGTAGGGTTACAGCTCTGTACAGGTGGAATATTTGGAATGGGAGAAGAGCCAGAAGATAGAGACTCATTACTAGATTCCATAGCTTCACTTCAACCTGAATCTACACCGTTAAACTTTTATCATCCAAATGAGGCACTTCCTATTAAGAGTAGAAATATCTCCAGAGAAGAGGCTGTGGAGATTGTACGAAAAGCACGAAAACTATTAGGAGAAGATAGATTATTAATGGTTGCTGGTGGTCGTGAACTTCTATTTGATGGGCATGAAGAGTTAATGTTTGAAGCAGGAGCAAACTCTATGGTTATAGGAAATTACCTAACCACAGTGGGTGATGCACCTACAAAAGATAGAGAGATGTTAGATAGATTAGGTTATAAAGTAGCTACATCGTGTCATGCCTAATCCTGTTATATATATCATAACTCTTTCACTGGTTCTTGTACTATCTCCCCATATATCTAAGTTCTTACACCTACCAACTGCACCGATAGAGATTATTATCGGTTCAATATTGGCTTCTTCAGGGGTTATATACGCTTCAGAAAGTAATTTTAATCTACTAGCAGAAGTAGGTTTTTTATACTTAATGTTTTTAGCAGGATTAGAGGTAAATCTTAAATCTATCCTGCGAATGCCAAATATATATATTACCAAATCACTCTATTTTATTATTATTTTATGGATATTAGCAACTATTTTTGGTCTAATATTTAATTTTGATATGATGATAATTGTTATTTTACCACTTATATCTATAGGACTTTTGGCAACTATATCTAAAGAGTACGGAAAAGAGGCAGAATGGATTAAAATATCTTTTTTAGTTGGAACAATTGGAGAGGTTGTTAGTATTACAGCATTAACTATTTCAGAAGCATCAAATTCATTAAGTTCCACAGAAGAGCTTATCTATAAAATTTCTCTATTATTTGTATTTTTAGGAGTGATTTTACTACTTTATATACTACTTAGGATACTTTTTTGGTGGTATCCAGAACTAAAAAGTGTACTAATGCCATCACAAGATACACAATATCAAGATTTAAGACTCGCAATAGGTATTTTTTTTATTATGATTGCCATTATGAAACAACTACACCTAGAGTTAGCATTTGGAGCATTTATAGCAGGACTTTTTATCTCAACTTTTTTTCATTATAAAAAAAGACTAGAAGAGGAAATCTCCTCTTTTGGTTTTGGATTTTTAGTACCTATATTTTTTATTCATGTTGGAGCCTCATTTGATTTGGAAAATATATTAATCCCAGAGGTTTTGGAGACAACAGCTATTTTACTATTTATCATGTTTACTATTCGTATATTATCTTCCTATACTCTACTCTCTCTTTTTGGTAAAAATAACTCTCTGCTAACAGCGTTATCACTCTCTATGCCTCTAACCTTGATGATTGCTGTTGCTACCATAGGACATGAAAAAAGTAGTATTAAAGAGTTTGATTATTATGCTGTAATCTTGGCAAGTCTAGTAGAGGTTATCATTGCAATGATTGCGATAAAAATAGTAGCTAAATTAAAAAAAAATTAATATCTTCAATTTTTACACGATATAGGGTTAGAATGGATTAAAATAAAAAAGGATTTATCATGAAATTTAATTCATTTACTATACTGTTTATAACTACTATGCTAACTCTTATTATCTATGGACTACTGAATAATATAATATTTTCTCTATTAATATTTCTTATAGGAGTGATATTTTTCTATATATCACGAATTAATAATATGGATAGAAGAGAGAATCTAAATGTTATACGAGATGAAAATAAACTCTACTTTTATCTGACTGATGATTTACTATTTTCGGTAGAGTTATCTCATGAGCAATCTGTTTCAGATATATTACGGGAGACTATTTATAGAGAGCTATCTTCTTTAAAAGATATTATTAGAAAAATATGTTTTATTAACTTTAGAGAAGATAAGCTCTTAGCTGAACTTAATCATTCTATTATAAATAAATAACTGCTACTTTCTCTCCATAGTGGGTAAAAATACCCACACCCTAAACTTAACTTTCTCTTTTTTAACCAATTTTGACTATAATCAAAACATGAAACCTGTATATTTTTTAAGCAATTCTCCAAAAATTAATAATATTGTTAAAGGGTTTACCCTAACACGTTCTCTGTTTGTCTCTTCTCTACTTATAGGAGAGAGGTATACAGGGAAAAAGAGTTTGGTTAAGATGTTATTTCCAAATACTATTGAAGTAGATGCCTCTAACAAAGAAGAGCTTCTTTTTGCATTAGAGAAGCATGATGAGATTATTATCTATAATTTTGAAAAGCTAACAAACTTTGAAGATATAGATTTTGAAAATAGACGTATTATTGCGATTGCAAATCGTATAGAAAATAGTAAAAAAATTGAAAAAAAATTTGCTTTTATCTACCATATGCCATCTCTTAAAGAGAGAGAAGATTTAGAGCTACTAATCGAATATTTTCAAGATAAGATTCAAAAAGAGTTGATGTTGGACTATCCTATCGACTTAGATAGTAATCTCTTGGACTTATCTAATAATATTAAATCCCTAAAAGCCTCTATCTACAAGAAGCTTATAACCAAAACGCTTAGTAGTGATGAGATAGAAGAGATACTCTTTGAATATCTATATGAACATATTGATGGAAATAATGCTTATAGAGAGAATCTTGGTCTATTTGAGCGTCCTCTAATTCAAGCAGGTCTAAAAAAGTATAAATCTCAACTCAAACTATCCTCTATTTTAGGATTAAATAGAAATACCTTACGAAAGAAGATACAAGAACATGAGCTCGATTAATTTTAAATTTTTTATTGAAAATGACTCCAATCCTTTTGTAATATTTTCAAATACAGGAAAATTAAAATATCTCAATACCTCTGCTGAAATATTGATGGGGTCATGTAATACTAAGGAGTTATTTGAGATTACTCTATCTCATGCACCTCAAAATTTTGGCTACAAAAAAACTGTTTTTGATTTATCTTTTGGCTCTTTTGAATTTTATGGTATAAATGTACTCTATGAAAATGAAGATTTTATAGGACTACATCTATATAATAAGCCCATGGCAAAAGTAGATGACAGCTCACTCCTTAATGGATATATATTGACAAATTTAAATCTACTTCTTCAAGCAAATATTGAACTTTTTGATATTAACTACAAGGGTAAAATAAAGCTCTTGACAGATTATGATATTCCTCCATTACAAATTCATCAAAATAACTTTTCTATGCTTTTACGAAAAATTTTTTCTCAATTTATAAAGACTACTCATATAGAAATCAGTATGAAAATTAAACTTGGAGAGCGTGTCGTTGTCAAAGATAAACGTTTTCATATTATTGTACTAAAAATTCAAAGTAATATACGAGAAAAAAGTGAAGATAAGGAGATAGAACTTCTTGCTCTAAAGAACCATATCAATATTCATTTTAAAGAAAGTGCTACTATATTAGAGATTCCTGCTATTGTTTAAGATAATAATTGGATAAAAATCATACAACTAAAGTTATATAAAATTTATAATTTTATACTAAAATAGCTCAATTATACTCAAAGGGGTAGACGATGTTAGGTAAGATTAAGAACTTTCTTGGTGTAGATATAAAAGTAGATAAGTACAAAAAAGTAGATGATGCTAAATTTGGTAAAATCTCTAAATTTAAGACTCCAGATGAGTGGGTTAGAAGTACTTGTGGTTATTGTGGTGTGGGTTGTGGACTCTATATTGGTGTAAAAGATGGGAGACCCGTATATACCAAAGGCGACCCTGCACACCCTGTAAGCAAGGGTACGCTATGTCCTAAAGGGTTGACAGAGCATGAGATGGTGGACTCAAATAATCGTGTAACAACTCCTATGATTCGTAAAGATGGAGAGTTTAAAGCTGTTGAGTGGCATGAAGCATTTAAAACTGTTTCAGATAAATTTAAAGCTATCCAAGCAGAACATGGAAAAGGAGCAGTTGCTTGTATCTCTACTGGTCAATTTTTGACAGAAGATTTTTATACTTTAGGTAAGTTTGTTCAGTTAGGTTTAGAGACAAATAACTATGATGGAAATACAACGCTATGTATGGCATCGGCTGTTATGGGATATAAACAGACATTTGGTAGTGATGGACCACCTGCTAGTTATGAGGATTTCTCTTATGCAGATGTGATTATGCTTATAGGTGCAAATATTGCTGATAACCACCCAATTCTAAAGCTTCATATCGCCAAAAATAAGAAAATAACAGGAAAGAAACCAACCATTATTGTGGTTGACCCACGACACTCTAAAACAGCAAATATGGCAGATATATTTGTACCACTTGCTCCACGAAGTGATTTGGCTCTTATTAATGGTTTGTGTTATATTATCTTTGAGCAGGGTTGGGAAGATGAGAAGTTTATCAAAGAGAGAACTTCAGGATACAGAGAGTTTAGAAAAAACATAATGGCAAACTACCCACCACAAGAGGTAGCACATATTACAGGTATAGAGGTAAAAGAGCTATATAATCTAGCAAAAGTCTATGCCACAGCCGATAGAGCAATGAGTGCATGGACCATGGGAGTTAATCAGAGTTCAATAGGTACAGATACCGTATCGGCTATCTGTAACTTGGCACTAATTACTGGAAATGTAGGGAAAAAGGGTGCTAGTCCATTCTCTATTACAGGTCAATGTAATGCTATGGGAACGCGTGAGTTTGGATTTACAAGTTCTATTCCAGGGTATAGAAACTACTACTCTGATACTGATAGAGCTATATTTGCAGATATTATCAATGTACCTACCGAGCTTATTCCTACCAAAAGAGGTTATGCCTATCCAGAGATTATTGATGCGATAGATAGAGGAGAGATAAAAGCTCTTTGGGTAACAGCAACTAATCCATTGGTAAGTTTTCCAGACCAAAACAAGCTAAGACGAGCTTTGAAAAAACTAGATATTTTGGTAGTACAAGATGCCTTTATGAGCGAAACTGCAGAGATAGCTGATGTTATCTTCTCTGCAGCTACATGGAGTGAAAAAGAGGGAACATATACCAATTCAGAGCGTAGATGTAACTATGCCAAAAAAGCTGTTGAACCATTGGGAAAAACAATGAGTGATGCAAATATTGTTATTGAATTCTCTAAATATTTTGAGGGTAAATATGAACTTCTATTTAAGAACTTTAAAACAAGCCGTGATATTTTTGAAGAGATAAAGCGTGTAAGTGCAGGGCAACTTTGTGATTATAGTGCAATGAGCTATGAGAAGATAGAGAGACTTGGAGGAATACAGTGGCCATGTAATGAGAGCTATCCAGAGGGTAAAAAACGCCTATATACAGAGGGATTTAAGTGTCCTACTGATGATGGGAAAGCAAAACTTCTACCTGTTGATTGGAAACCTCTAAGTGAATCTTGTAATCCAGACTTTCCTCTTACTTTAAATACAGGTAGAACAGTAGAGCAGTGGCATACACGAACAAAAACCAAAACTATTGGACTCTTAAATGACTTAGCTCCTGAAGCATGGGTAGAGCTAAACCCAAAAGATGCCAAAAAGTTAAATGTAAAGAGTGGAGATAGAATAAAAATAGGTTCAAGTAGAGGAAGTGTTGAAGATTTAATCGTAAAAGTAACTGAAGTAGTACGAGAAGGAGACTGTTTTGTACCGTTTCACTTTAGCGAACAGCTGATAAACAATCTAACAATTCCAGAGTTTGACCCAAAATCATTTGAACCTAACTTTAAACAGTGTGCTGTAAATATATATAGTGATGCTGTTCCAGAGGGAATTAAACAAAAAGAGGTGGAGATAGCAGGAGAGTTAGAAAAACCTATATTAGAAAAAATAGTTAATAATAGAATTAAAGAAAAAACATCTAAAATAGATAGTTAATAATATATTTTATTAATTTAATAAGATTATATGATGTAGCACAATAAAAAATTTTTTAAAATTTTTATCGTTTTTATTGATTTTTATATTTTTTTAGGTATACTTAATTTGTGAATAAATTACAAAAGGAGTAAATATGAAATTTACAAAATTAAGTTTAATCGCTGCGATTGCAGTAACAACAGCAATGGCAGGTGATGCTAAAATCTCTGGGGATGCTAAACTATTTTATGGAACAGGTGATGTAGGTAATGCAGACCTTTTTAATAAAAATGGTGCATATGGAGACTCATCTGTAAATGTTAACATTACAAAAGATGTTACAAAAGGTGTCACAGCTAATGTTGGTATCACTGGTATCTCTACACTTGGTTTAGAAAATGAGCTAGTAAGTGGGACATGGATTTCTCATCCAAAAGTAGTAAAAGATTCAGTATGGATTGATACTGCAAATATTGCTCTAAAACCTGTAGATAAAACAACTTTAGTTGTTGGTCGTCAATCTTTAGATACACCACTTGCATTTACTGAAACTTGGAATGTTGCAAAAAATACTTTTGATGCTGTAGTTGCATTAGATAATCATATTGAAAAAACAACATTAGTTGGTGCATGGGTTGGTCGTGGAAATGGTCACAATAGTTACGACAGACTAGATGGTGGGCAATCTGCTTATGGTGCTTTAAATGCAGGACAAGAAACAGCATTAGCAAACAATAAAGGTGCATATGCAGCAGCTGTAGTAACTAAGCTAATTCCAATGACCACAGCACAAGCATGGTACTACAATGTCAAAAATGAAGCAGATGCTATTTGGCTTCAAGCTGATGTAGCTCCTACAAAAGAGCTTTCTGTTGGTCTTCAATACTCTAAAATCTCTCCAAAAGGTGTAGTTGATGGTAAAGATGATACTAAAGCTATTGCTGCTAAAGTTGGATACAATGTTTCAGGTGTTGATTTAGCTGCTGCTTACTCTAAAGTAGATGATAAAGGTTTAGTATATATGGGTAACACAGCAACAGGTGGAGCACATAATGGTCAATCTAAACTCTATACCGAAGCATGGTGGAACTATGGTTTTGTAGGTCAAGCTGGTGCAAAAACTGCAATGGTTTCAGCAACTATGGGAGACTATACAGCACAGTATACAACTGTTAAAAATAACAATAACAATATGCTAGAGATGGATGAGATTACATTAACAGCAACTAAAAAAGTTGGTCCAGTTGATGCAACCGTAGCATTAATCAATACAAAAAGTGATGATAATACTATAGATGGAAATACAATTCAAGCTTACTTGACTGTTCCTTTCTCTCTTTAATATTTAGACCTAAGGCATGTCAAAAACTGCCTTTTACATTTTCTCAAAAATAGAACTGTTGGTAACATTTAATATCCAATACTTCTATTTCTATCCCCCTACCCTTAAAATATAAGATTAATATTATAGAATAACTCTATAACTATATAGGACTAAATATGGCAAAATACAAAATATTACTATTAATTTTTCTCTCATTTATTATAGTAGGTTGTTCTACTCTTATAAATAAAAAAAATGTAGAACTTCCTCTAAAGAAAAGATATGCTATATCCTCCTTTTGGAACTATACAGAGACACCTATGGCAGGGTTAAGGGCATCTACTATTGTAGAATCGGTTTTATCTAAAAATAGTATTGATATAACCTCTTTGATTGGTGGTTCACAAGAGATGGAGTCCGTTAAGAGTAAAAAATCGTTTTTGAACTCCAAAAAATTAGAGGCTAAATCGAAGGGAGCAAACTATCTTATAACAGGAGATGTTCAAGAGTGGCGTTACAAGACTGGGATTGATGGCGAACCTGTTGTTTCGTTTGGTATCACTATTATAGATTTAGAGAGTGATAGAGTTATCTTTAATGGTGTTGGTGCATCTAGTGCTTGGGGACATAAATCTATAGGAGTTGAGGCACAAGAGATTGCTCAAAAACTTATACCTAAGTTTGTAAACTAACTCTATGACACTCAAAAAACGCTCTCCACTGCTTCATGCTATTGAAGTAGTTCTTTTTGCTATTGCCATTGTTGGGGTTGGATACTATTTTGATAGAGAAGATGCCCTACTTATACACTATGACTTCTCGTTTCTTATCTTATGGTTAGCTATTGTTACTCTCTTTTATGGATTAGCTATGGGGTTAGTTATGTGGGTAACATTTGCAGGACTTACAACATTTCTCTATATACAAGACCCTATCTATATCAAAGTACTTCTTGAAAACTTAGCTTTTGTATTTCTATTTGGACTATTTTTCTCTAATCTTCATAATGAATTGGATAAATCAAAAATTCAAACTAGATATTTACAACTACGATTAAAAGAGTTAACATCTGCTTTTTTTACATTAAAAATATCACATGATAAATTGGAGTCTATCTATATTACTCAACCTGCCTCTTTTCGTTTTGTTATATCTGAAGTATTGGAGAGTTGTGAACATAATACCCCAGAATTGAGTGCTAAAAATAGTCTAAAAGTCCTAAAAAAGTTTTTTGCTGTTAACTCTGCCATGATTTATAGGGTCAAAAATAACTCTTTGGGAAAATGTTTTTCATCAATAGGAGATATAGATATTAATGTCGATAAAAATGATAAACTGATTCAAGAGACTCTATCTAAAAAGAGAGCTGTTTTTCTCAAGGATTTAGAAGAGAAAAATCAAACAGCCTATATCTATGCTGTACCTTTTTTGGATAAACGAAACAAGATTGTAGCTATTTTAATTGTAAAAGATATTCCTTTTCTGTTTTATAATGAAGATACTCTTCTAAAAATAAATGTTGTCTTTACCTATATATGGACAGAGTACAAAAAGAGAGCATCACTAGAGAGGATAGAGTCTACACAAAAGGAAATCTCTACCTCATCAACATATGAAAACCATGAGAGACAAGATATAGTTGATTTTAAATTAGAGGTACTTCGTCTGAGAAATCTTTTAAATGGTTTTGGTATAGATAGCCGAATCTATGCAATTTTTACTAAAAATGAGGTAGTAAGTGGAGAGATTAATGAGATACTCTATCTAAGTGAAGAGTTATCTATATTAGATAGATATATCTCTCTACGTTGTGGGGAGAAGTTTATACATCTTATCCTATTTCCATTTGTATCTCTTCCTAGTATATATCAAAAATCAAAAAATTTAGAGAGTGAACTAAGTAAAATAGAAATAGTTTCAAGAGTAGAAGAGTTAGAAGAGAGTATCAATACAACCCTATCCAAAAAAGAGTCAGCACAACTAACTACTAAACATATATCAGTAAAAAACTTTGACTCTCTATTAGAGGAGTACTCTTGTGTTTGATGGATTCGATTTTAATAAAGTTTTATCTCTTTTAGACGATACTAACTCCATAGAGTCTCTATCTCTATTTGTCTCTATTGAGATAGCTTTTTGGGTAGTTATCTCTCTACTTTTGGTCATTTTTATACCTAAAAAGTATAAACAACATAGATTTGAGATTTTTATATTTTTTGCCGTTATCAATATAGGACTTCTCTTTATAGGTATAGTTTTAACTATAATTATGATTCTATTTGGTTTTGCTTGGGCTACACACCGTATTAGTCGTCCATCTTATGAGACGGTCTATTTTGAAGAGCAGGTAACGCACTTTCCTTTTGTTGAGAGTAAATTTCATGAGGGTATCTTGGCTTTAGACTCTAAATTTGAAGATGATATATCTAGCGATGAGAAGATAAAATCACTTAAAATACTCTATGATAGTAATGCACAAGGTAATATTGGTAAGATTCAACACTTTTTATCTGATAGCTCCGATGAGGTTCGCCTTTATGCTTTTGCTTTAGTATCTACTTTTGAGAAACGATTAAATCAACAGATTAAAGAGTTACAAGAGAGCATTAGCCATAACGATAATAGAAAAGATAAATACTCTTTTGAGTTAGCACAGACATATTGGCAATTTATCTATCATGGTGTTGCTAATGCCCAATTGGTAGGTTTCTATACAGATAAAATAGAGAATATCTTAAAAAAGATAGATTCTAATCCATCTGCTTTTATACTATTGGGAAAAATATCTCTATTTAATAGACGATATGAACAGGCTCATGACTCTTTTAGCAAAGCTGTTGAGCTTGGTGTTCCCAAAAAGTCTCTCTATACCTTTTTTGCAGAGATTAAGTACAGTCAAGGTAGATATAACGAGGTTTCAAAATATATTTTGGCTGATGAGTTTGATATTGATTTACGATTGAAACCATTAATTAATGTATGGAGAGAGAGATGAGAGTTGTTTTAGATAAGGGCGAGGTTGATATATTAATCCCTTGTGAGGGGACATACCCCTACGTTAGAGGAGGAGTATCATCTTGGATAGCACAGCTTATTACTGGGCTTCCTGAATATAGTTTTGGTATTGTATTTTTAGGGAGTCGCCAAAAGGACTACTCTGCTAAACCTCTTTTTGAGTTTCCAGATAATCTACTCTTTATGGTTGAGCTTTTTATGTTTGATGATGATGAGAAAGAGCCTATTAGAGCTAGAGATGGAGATATTGAAGATTTTAAAAAGATAGAGGAGCTTTACCACTGGTTTAAAGAGAAAAAAGAGCAAGATAGTTTTCCAAAAGAGCTTAAAAAGATAGATTTTTATAGAGATAGAGTTGATGAAGCTACATTTTTATATAGTAGAGAGTCATGGTATTTTATATCAAATAAAAATCAAGAAAACTGCCCTGAAATCTCTTTTTTGGACTATTTTTGGTCAGTTAGAAGTATACATATACCTATTTGGAAAGTGGTTAAATTAGCAAATTTTGTTTTGGACAAAGGCAAAATTATCCACTCTCCATCTACAGGATATTCAGGATTTTTATCAGCATTAATTGCTAATGATACGGGCAAACCTTTTATCTTGACAGAGCATGGTATCTATACCAAAGAGAGAAAGATAGATTTAATCTCTAGCTCATTTAATCTATATAAAAAATTGGATTTATTTAGAGAGTCTGCTGAAGATAACTATATACAAAAGATGTGGGTTAACTTTTTTGAGGGGATAGGCAAGATGACCTATAGCAAAGCCAATCCTATTCTATCTCTCTTTTCTGTAGCCAAAGAGACACAGATAGCCTATGGAGCAAAAGCTGAACTATGTAGAGTTATACCAAATGGTGTGGATATTAAACGTCTAGGTGCAACACTCAAAAACAGACCAACAGGTGTTCCAAAAGTTATTACTCTTATTGGTAGAGTAGTCTCCATCAAAGATATAAAAACATTTATCCGTGCCATTCGTGTAACAGCAAATGTCATACCTGATGTAGAAGCGTGGGTAGTAGGGCCAGATGATGAAGAGATAGCCTATGCTGAAGAGTGTAGAGATTTAATAGATATATTAGATGTCAAAGATAATATAAAATTTCTAGGATTTCAAAATATTGCAGATATTTTACCTAAATCTGGACTACAAACTTTAACCTCTATTAGTGAGGGTATGCCTTTGGTTATCTTGGAGGGATTTGCAGCAGGTGTACCCTGTGTCAGTACAGATGTAGGTTCATGCAAAGAGCTAATCTATGGTGGAGAGCAAGAGGGAGATAGAGAGCTTGGAAAAGCAGGAGTTATATGTCAGATTGCAAATGTAGAGCAGTTATCATCTGCCTATATTGAACTCTTAACTAATGAAGATAGATGGTATAAAGCTCAAAAAGTAGCATTAGAACGTGTCAATAGATTTTATACACAAGATATATTTATAGATAACTATCGAGAGGTATACAAAGATATCTTTAAAAAGATTGGAGAGTAGCAGATGGCAGGAATAGGCTTTGAACTCAAACAGATATTAAAAGAGAAATCCTTAACATCCGTATTAAAGACATTTGGGTATTCAGCGATACTCTCCTCTGGACCTTGGGTTATCTCTATGGTTATTATATTGGGGATTGGTCTAAGCAATATCTATCTCTTTCATACAGTAGATTCTCAAAATGTTATGTTGAAAGCATCGGTTACCTATGTCTCTGCCTTAGCTATTAGTTCGGTATATACAGGTTTTTTTCAATTACCATTTACACGTTTTATTGCAGATAGAATGTATGAAAAACGTTACTATTTGGTTCTTCCAAATTTCATAGGAATGTTAATTGTAACTATTGTTATCGCTTTTTTACTCTCTTTTATATTGGCTATTTTTATTTTCAATACACAAAGCAATCTCTTTATACTTCTCTATATAACGCTGTTTACTGTTTTATCTTGTGTATGGATGGCAAATATATTAGCAGCGAGTCTAAAACTATATAAGCATGTAATTATATTTTACCTCTTAGGCTATATAGGTATCTTTATCTGCTCTATATTTTTACGAGAATATGCTATTGTTGGACTGCTTATCTCATTTATTATTGGTAACTCTATTATCTTTATCTTGCTCTTTTTAGGGATTATCTACTACTACCCATCGGTACACAAGGGAAATAGTAACTTTATACGTTTTGATATCTTCAAAGGAAACTTTGGTAAATTCTACTGGAAGTTAGCATGGTCAGGTGTACTCTACAATATAGCTATATGGATAGATAAAGTTATATTTTGGTTTACCCCTGTTGTTGGGTATGTGGTTATTGATAGATTACACGCCTCTATGGTGTATGATTTTCCTATATTTTTAGCCTATCTCTCTATTATACCTGGTATGGCTATATTCTTTTTTAGATTAGAGGTTGATTTTGCTCAAGCCTATGCCGATTTTTATCGAGCTATCAATCATCATGGTTCATTGGGACAGATAAAACAACATAAACAGAGAATGATAGATGCTGTAAAACGGAGTATACAAGAGACCCTATTTGTTCAAGGGCTATTTAATATTTTTCTATTTTTAAGTGCAAAGACGCTCTTTGAACTTCTACTTCTACCAAAACTCTATCTACCTCTCTTCTATGTAGATGTAATTGGGGTTCAGTTACAGTTAGGATTTATGTCTATTTTAGCCTATTTATACTATCTGGATAGACAAAAAGAGGCACTTATATATACTCTACTATTTGTCTTTATAAATGCTATATTGACATGGATTAGTATTCAGATGGGTCCCTACTTTTACGGTTATGGGTATAGTGTTACACTATTGATTTTGTTTGTAGCAAGTATCGCTACGCTCAATAGAATTTTACAGGAGTTGGATTATGAGACCTTTATGTTACAATAAAATAGTTATCTTTTTACTACTATTTTTTAGCAGTTTATCATCGGCTGATGAACGATATGCATTTGTTTATAGTAAAAATATAGATGATAGATTTATAAACTTTTATGATAAAGTAGTAGTAGAAGCTGATGCTATAGATAATATCTATGCTATTCGTTATCCCAAAAAGATGGTAGCTTATGTAAGTGTAGGCGAGATTGAGCCTTGGAGAAAAACTAAAAATAGATATAAAAAATCTTGGGTTATCTCTAAAAATAGAACATGGAACTCACTTATTGCAGATTTGCGTAAAAAAGAGTATCAAAAGTTTATATTTAATCGTATAGCTCATCTCTATAAAAAGGGTTATAGAAACTTTTTTTTAGATACAATGGATGCTTATCACATAA
>Ga0256833_1001312_pt1 | contig 18417 bp, 18 predicted proteins | sample 356284metaG_FD_190535 | JGI IMG/M metagenome (GOLD analysis project Ga0256833, IMG submission 190535) | Hydrothermal vent microbial communities from Mid Atlantic Ridge, Atlantic Ocean - 356-284 | ecosystem: Environmental > Aquatic > Marine > Hydrothermal vents | place: Atlantic Ocean: Mid... | reverse complement strand
CAAAGCTTATGTTAGTCTTTAAATTCGTGTAATTCCTGTGAAATACGTAGATAGGCTTGTTATAACCGTTGCACGATATATCTTCTAACATCCTGTCGAGCATTAGGGGCGTGATTTTGCCGTAAAGAACGGTATCTCTCAAAACGTAGTAAAAGACTTTGTAGTATTCTTCACCTTCAAGTTTGATTCTAAAATCTCTTAAAATTGAGTCTGTTTTCTGTTTGAGTATTTCTACTTTGTTAACAACTTTCATTTCCTCTGGTGTTACGGGCATGTACTCAAGCTTTGACAGTATTTCTTTCACAATTTTTTTCTCTTTTTCTTCTAATTTTGGCTCGAAGACGAAGTACATTACTTCGTTCTCGTCCTCCTTACTTGCTATACAGATATTTGAAAAGGTGTAAAAATCGTAAACTGGATATCTCTCTATTTCTAACCACCCGTCAGGTAAATCGTAATCTTCGATTGATTCCGCCAATTTTTTGAAAAATTCAGGTTTTTCTTCACTAAGGTTTAGCTTCTCATCAGCTTTTTCCTTTTTTTGTTTTTTCAATTTCAGTTGAAGTTTCATTAGGTGATAATTCTCATTATAAGAATAAATAACTTGCTGAAGTTAATAAACAAAAAATTTAAAAATTATATATAAATTAGCAATTTCAGTTTGTATTGGTATTTAGGAAGACATAAGTGCAAAAGCTTGGCCGAGCTCTGTTAGTCTTATTTTAACGTTCTTACCTTCTCTCTTCATTTCAACAAGTCCGTCTTCTTCAAGACCTTTGAGGTGATAACTCATCCTTGCCCTCTGAGCCATGTATCTCTTCTGGTCATCCGTTTTTCCTTCTAACAGTTCTATAAGCTTGTTTATTGATTCGACTTCTCCTCCCTGCTCTTGTATTGTCTTTATTATCAGCATCTTATCGTCACTTATCCTCTTCAGAGGTGGAATTGCTATTTCTTCAATTTTTTCTATACCAACTTCCTTTCCGTTTTCAAACTTTGGTACTGCCATGTAAAGTCTGCTGTTTGAAAGTTGGGCTGCCACGTAACTGGCTATGCACATAGTTCTTGATGCATCCGTAGCGTTAATCAAAACTTCTCCTCCAGAATCTATTTCTCTCTTAATGACTTTGAGTATTTCAAGAGCTGCTGCATAAACATCCATTTTTTCAACCTTTATCTTATCGACTTCAACCAACACCTTCAGCGTTTTCTCTATTTCAGCTGCCGCACTCTCTACTGCTTTTAGATCGACGTCTATGTCTTTGCCTACGACTAAGTACACTTTCTGTATTGGATATCCGCTCTTCCTAATGCTTTCGAGCAATCTTTCTTTATTTACACCAACTGGTATTACATGTACCATCCTACTCATAAACGTTACTTAACGTTACATATTAATAAACTTTTCCCATTGAATTTGACAATAGTCGAAATGATAAAGTAAACTCTAAGTAACATACACCATTCAACTTTGATTTGATCAGTTTAATAGCACTCTAAATGTGCATACATATGCAGAAGAAATTTTGTTAAAACTGAGTATATTAAATTTTCTATTATTTAATTGGATGTTGACGATTTTGAAACATCTGGTAATGATAATTACTCTAAACTATTAGAACCTATACAATTTATCAGAACTTTGTCTAATTGGTCAGACAAATAGGTTAAATGTTTTAAATTGCAAAATGAATATAGGTAAAAAATTTTTAGAGTTGATTCGGTAAACTTTTAAATAATTCAAACCTCGAAATTTCGAATTTCAAAATAAATCACTATTAATTATTAACTTTTTGAGCGAAAACGAGTGAAAACGAGTCCGGAAAATTAATTTTACATGAGCTATTACAAAAAATTCGATGAATTCGATAAGTGATGCAAAACTATCTGAACTAAAGCTGAAACTTGCGGACTTATTCGTTCAAAGGGAGTCGGAAATAACGGCTGTTTTATCTGGATTACTCGCTGGAGAACCAGTAATACTCATTGGTGATGTTGGAACGGCTAAAACCATTTTAATTGAGAAGATGGCGGAATTAATCGATGCAAAATATTTCTATTACCTGTTAACTCGATTTACTGAACCGGATGAAATTCTTGGTCCTTTGGACATAAATGCTTTGAGAGAAGGAAAATACGTAAGGAGAGTAGAAGGTCGTTTGCCAGAAGCAGAGATAGTCTTTCTCGATGAAGTTTTTAAGGCTTCATCAGCAATAAGAAACATACTCTTAGATATAATACTAAACAGAAGGTATAGGAGTGGCGATGGTTTTGTTGAGTTACCTATGCTTACAATGTACACGGCTAGTAACGAAGTTAGTAGCGATAGCGAGGATTCTGCTTTTTACGACAGGTTAACCGTAAGGTGTTTTGTTAAAAGCGTATCTGAGGATGGGTGGAGCGAATTAATTGAAAAAGGTACTGTTCTTGAAGATTTAAAACTTAGACCAATAATTGGTGTTAAAGAGGTAAGAGAACTACAAAAACTTGTAATGGACAGGTTCAAAAAACTACCTGAAAGTAGGGTAGTACAAATATACCTTGACGCTTTAGCTTCTTTAAAACAGAAAGGAGTTAAAATATCTGATAGAAGGAAGATAAAGTTGCTTAAAATTGCGAGTGCTATATCTGTAATCTACGGTGAGAAAGAAGTTTCTCCAGATAGTTTGGCTGAAGCTTTAAGATTCGTCGCAGTTCACGACGAGGATGACGTTAGAAAAGTCGATCAAGTTATTTTTGAACTCGGTTTGAGCAGTTACTACAAGCACATTCAGAGGATACAGACAGTAAACTCTGAACTTCAGAACGCGATAAAGCTTACTAAGAGTGGAGGAATAGACGAATTGAAAATGCTCTCGACGATATGCAACAGAGCTAATGAAATGCTTGAAGACTTGCCAGATAATCCAAGACTAATGCCGTATATTAGACAGCTGAAGGGTTCAATACATAGAGCAAAAGACATTTTAGACAGAAAGAAGGCAGAGATATTTGGGAGTTTATGAAGTTAAGGAATAACTTGATAAACATTACTAACAGGGATTTCGTTTACTCCCTGATATCTCAGAGGATTGGTTCTTTTCTACCACCTGATATGCAAGAAATATATAATAAATTTGAACATATAAAAATAATATCCACTGACGCTTACTTTATTCACTATTCGCTCTATCCATTTTTAAGGAGTAGAAACGAGGACTTGATGTTAGAGGAGGCGAGAAAGTTTTGCGGGGAATATATGAGTGGAGAGAGATATCAAACTCTAAAAACTATGACAACTCTCGACGACGAACTGAGTTTGATTTACAGCATAGCTCTTACTAAGTATATAGTCGGAAAGCTTAGAGGGTTGCTCGAATCAAACCCTATTTCAAGTTCTATTGCTTCTTCTCTATCTTCTCTTGGCGGAGAATTTATTGGAGAACTGCTTAAAGGTGCTGTTGAAGAGGCTGAAGCTGTAACAAAAAACGCTGAAGAGATTCGGGAGTTGATGGGAGGTAAAAATGCTGGTAAAGAGGCTGGAACTTTTCAGAAAATTCTTAACTTGTCGAAGCAGATGATGTTTGTCGAAGAGTTGAAGCAGATAGTTAAGATGTCCAAAAGAATGATGGAGTTTGTACCAAAAGCAACTAAGATTGCCAAGATAAGGGGTAGAACTGGTGATGAACTGGCGGGATATGTTCTAACGAAACACGCGGATAGAGCTTTGCCAAGAGAATTGGCACTGCCGGAAGAAATGTTCGTTTTAAAGCTCGCATCTGAAGGTTTTCTTTCTAAGGAAAAACTCAGGGTTAGCGAAGGAGCTTATTACGTGCTTATAGATAAATCCGGCTCTATGGTTGGAGAAAAAACAGTTTGGGCAAGAAGTGTTGCTATGGCGATATATAGAATGTCAATGGCAAAGAGAAGAAAGTTTTTCCTCAGGTTTTTTGACACCAAAGTTCACCCCGGAAAACCCATATGTGATGGAAGGGAAGCTGTTGACGCAATACTCAAAGTTCAGTCTAATGGTGGAACGGATATAACCAATGCTATAAGTACGGCTATAGAAGATTTGGAAGAAAAGTTTTCCGAGTTTTCCAATACTATAATTGTGATAACTGATGGGGAAGATGTTGTGGAAGATTTGTCTAAGGAACTTAGAAAAGTTGGAGCAAGCTTAATATCGGTTATGATTCAGGGTAACAATGAGACACTCAAAAACATAAGCGACCACTACGTTAAAGCAGAGTTAAGTGAAAGAGGTGGAGAAAAAGTGCTTAAACTCGTTGCTAATTGATTTTGAGAATTTTTACCGATCCATTCCCTTTAACGTTTACGTCTCCTTTGAAGACTTCCCCTTCTTTGACGAATGATGGAGACAACTCGCAATCTCCAACCAATATTTCGCCACCTTTCATATCCCATCCCGTATATCCAGCTTTTCCTTTTATTACTATTCTACCGTCTTTCATCTCTGTTCCGATGAAGTCTCCAGCATCGCCTTCTATTATTATTTCTCCTCCGCACATTTTTTCTCCTACGTAGTTTCCAGCGTTACCTTTTACTATTATCTTTCCACCTTCCATTCCCTTACTTTCACCCCAGTAATTGCATCCTATTCTGTTTCCAGCATTTCCCTCTACGATTATCTCTCCTCCTTTCATCATACCGCCAATCCAGTCGTCAGCGTTTCCTTTTACGATAATTCTACCACCTTCCATGAAAGAACCGAGGTGCATTCCAGCATTTCCCTCTACGATTATCTCTCCTCCTTTCATACTCTTTCCTATCCACTTTACTCTTGAAAAATCACCTTGAAGTAGTATTCTATCTTCTCCGTCATCTATGTTTTCTACGTAAAACAGTTCTTCAATAGGTACTACTTCTTTACCCAGATACACTTTAAAGTCCGTTTTTCCCGGAACTATTTCAGCTTCAACGCACACTTCAAACTCCCTTTTTGGTTTTATAACGATCGTCAGGTTACCACCTCCCAAGCTTACACTCTAATAGCCTCAGCCCTTCTTATCCACTCTTCTCTCACGCCATAGTTTCCTCTTGAAACCGTATAGTACTTGAAAACGCTTTCGAGTTCCTCCTCTATTACTTCGCTTTGCTCCTTAGCTTTAACCCAGAATGTCTTCCCCCAATTTTCTGAAACTATTTCTCCATCTTTTACAACTATCTCTCCATCCTTTATCGTGTACGCTGGATTTTCGAGTGCTTTTAGTATGCGTTCGTAGTCTGGCATATCGTTGCAGTTAAACGGGTAAATTGCAACGTCTGCGTCAGCTCCAACTTTTAAGTTTCCTTTGTTTTTTAACCCCAAAATTCTCGCTGGAGTAGTGCGAGTCATTTTTACTATGTCGTAGAACGTTCTTTCCGTTTCTATTGAGAGAAGGGACGTAGCTTTTTCGATGTAGTTGTTAACGCCTTTTTCTTCTATCTCCTTTTCTCTGAACTTCTTACTCATTAAAAGCGTTATTATGTACGGGTAAGACGTAAAAGGACCTCCATTTGGAAAATCAGTCGATATAACTATTTTGTCAGGATCGACTAACAGTCCAAATTCGAGTCCCGTAGCCCACTGAACTGCGTTTACGGCACTTTTCGCTCTGTAAGTTATTGGAACTATCCCCCCTCCAGTCTCTATTTCCACGTCTTTGTTTATCCACTTACTCTTAGCAAGTTTGAACAACGCAAACTCGAATGGGCCATCGGCAGTCATAGTCGTTGTATGGCCAAAGATGACTTGCCCCATATCTACTGTTACTGGATTATCGTTTATCAACTTCGCAAGTTCTTCTGCACCACTGCCCATATTTTTCCACGTATCTCCCGTGTATGAGTTAAACTGAATGTGGGTAATGTGTAAACAGTACTCTCCAATTTTTTTAGCCAACTCTATTGTCTCCGCAGTAGTTTCTGCACTTCCCGGAACTCCAAGATTGTTGCAGTGAACGTGTACTTTGTGAGGTAAGTTCAACTCAATAGACGCTTTCATTAGCGTCGTTAAAACTTCTGCCGGCGTAGCTTCGAACCCCGGAATACACTCGTTTAAGCTATGAACGTTTTTACCGTACATCCAAGCTTCAACGCCGCCGGGGTTAACGACTTTTATTCCATACCCCTTAGCTCTTTCAATCGCCCATGCAACGAACGATTTCATCTTTTCCACGTCTTTTTCTGCTGCAAACTTGAAAGTTAAATGCCAATTTCCGAATAGAGGTAATGCTGCTTTGTCTATAATGGGTATTGAATCGAGCTCTTCATGAGTGTGAATAGCGTAAAGAGTAGGAGTTGCCGGCTCTATTGCTGTGGTATATCCCATTCTTGCGTACTCGTAACCGATAGAAGGACAGGTTAATAGAACCCCGCCCATAGCACATCTGAACTTCCCACTCTTCATTCTAACGTGTTTCATGTCTTCTGGTCTCATAGCTCTGCCAGCATTAACCTTAGGCCCAGCTATGTGGGCGTGAATGTCTATGCCTCCAGCTACAACTGTCATACCGTTAGCATCAATCACTTTATCAGCTTTGCACTCATCTACTATTTTTCCATCTTTTATGTAAATGTCCATTTTTTCTCCATTTATGTTCTGTTCAGGATCAACAACTATTCCATTTTTTATTAAAATTGAAGTCATTAAAATCACCTCACGATTTTTTCGAGTAATTTTTCCATAATTTCAACATCAGTTGGATAGTTTGTATCTTTGATTTTTTTAACTCTTAAAGGCACACCATCCATTCTGTAAATCGTTCCTTCTGCCTCAATACCCACTATAGCCGTTGGTATAACGACATCCGCAATTTTCGTAGTCAGATTTGGGTGAGGGTCTATTTGAATAACTGGGATCTTTTTTAATCTTTCCACAGCCTTTTTTGGAAAATGAGCAACTGGATCACTTGCAACTATCATAGCAGCGTCACAATCTCCTCTTATAAGTGCCTCAACCGCCGTAAACTCTCCGGGAGAGAACCTAGCGTATCCTCTGCTGAAGTCTATTGCGTATTCAAAACCTACTTCCCATGCTGGAACCTCTCCCGAACCAACGACGTTGAAGTGCCCCCTCATCGGTTGGAGAATGTACCTCGTTTTTTTGTTTAGGTCTTGTACGAGCTTTATTACAGCTTCTACATTTCTTTCGTGCCCTCTTGTGTGAGTTACTCCAAGTCCAAAGAATACAAGTCCGTACTTAGCACTCTCAAGCGTTTTTGCAAGTTCGATTAATTCCTCTTTTTTCAACCCACCAACTCTATCTGGAACTGCTTCTTCGTGACCGTTTACTATACTTCTCAAAGCTGTAAAAATTGCAAAGTCCGAATTTGGTTTTATCATGTAAAAGTCCGTAGCCAAGTAGGCGGTTGGGGTTTTTCTAACGTCCACGACTATCACTCTTCTGTCTGACCTCCCCCTTGTCAGAAAACCTCTCGCCATTACCGAATACCTCGTAGGGTGTCTTGGATGAGCCTCTACCGGATTGCAACCCCAGAATACGACAACATCAGCCCTGTTTTTTGCCTGACCCAATGTACCTCCAACTATTCCTTGCTCTATCATCGCGAGAGTTGTAGGTGCGTGACACACACTCGAACACTGGTCGTATATGCCCCCTAATTTTTCTGCTATAATAACACCGAGCCTTATTGCTTCATTTACAGTTGAAGACCATCCATATAGTAGAGGTCTCTTAGAACTCTTCAAAATTTCAGCTGCTTTTTCTATAGCTTCATCGTAACTAACTTCTTTTCCGTTTATCATTGGTGTTTTTATTCTCTCTTTTCTTGCAAACTTTGCTTCTCCAACTGGGCAGAGGTTTCTTCCGTAATCCCCTTCGAATTCTATGTCGTCGCAGGCATTACCGCAGAAGGTGCAAACAACGTCTTTAATCATATCAATCACTCCATTATGATTTCTTCTACGCTTAAAACAGCTCTATCCGTTTTTTCTACTGTAGCTTTAACCCCTTTGTACTGAGGGGTACCACTCCCGTTTAGGATTCCAACAATTCTATTAGCGTAAGGTCCCATGGGGATGAAAACAATACCTTCAGGGGGTTGTAAGTCCATTTCCGGTTTTTTAACGTAGAGTACGACTTCTCCTAATTCATTTTTTATTAGTACTCTATCTCCGTCTTTGACTCCTAATTTTTCCATATCCTTTTCGTTCATTTCACAAAAACTCACTGCCTTCATGTACGCTTCACTTAACTTTTCATCTATTGTCATTCCTTGATCAGTCGTTCTGCCCGTAATTACTACAACTTCAATCATGATAATCCCCCGGCTTTTTGCTGCAAAATGTCTGGGTTGTATTTAAGAATTGTGCTGTTTCTTAATGACTAATAAATATTGACATATGGTGACACTGACTCAATAAATTTGCTGAAATTTTGTTATTTTCCCGTAATTCTTTAAAAGAGCACTCTGACAAATTTAACATTATTAATTATAATTAAACCTTAGGGATTTGGTCTGCCCAGTTAAAGACTGTACATTTATAGTTCATAAATCGAACTCGTACAACTCTTTCCTCCTCGCTTCCAGTAGTTTTTCCTCTAAACCAGCAAATTCAGCTGCTGAACAAATATTAACTCCTACATCTTCACCTGCGCGAAATACCTCCTTCATAGCTTCTCTCCACTTCAAATCCCTTGTTAAATGGTGATCGAGTATTAAATTTTTTATATCTGTTTTTTCTATTAATTTTTGTAAGTTTTTTATTGAAGCTTTTAGGGATTCCACAGAGTATCTGTAACCTAACATGTACGTCATGGGACCATCTACGAAAACAGTTTCAGCATTACTCTCTAACATAAATTCCAACTGCTCTTTGAGGCTTGGTCCTTCCACGTCTGATGTGTGCAGAAAGCTGTTTTTTCCATCATCTACGAACACTTCTACGACGTACCCAAGCCTATCGTTCGTTCCATGGAAAACAGGCTTTGAGAACTTTAAAGAAACGTCGTCGAACTCGAAATCTTTGCCGTCTGCATACTCTACTCTGCAAATACTTTTCACTTGAGAAAGAAAGAACGCCGCCCTATTTTTTTGACTTTTATTTATGTTTTTTTCTGGATGCTTTACGATTAAAGTTTTACCTCTAAGAAATTCAACGTCTTTTGGATTGTGGTGGTCGTAGTGGTAGTGAGTTACTACAACTACATCGCACTTCTCTGCAAATTCCTTAACTCTTTCCCACGCTTTTTTCATTTCTTCAATCTCAAGTTTGTGAGGTGGTAAACCGTACCTCTTTGGCCCAAGAGCTACTCCAGGATCTATGAACACTGAAATTTTTGATTTAAGGCAAGTTGCCATACTCCTTACGCCCATTGAATCGAATGCAACGGGAATAACTTCCATGTTCTTCTTCGGCTTTAAGCTTATATATTCTCTACTCCACCACTAACTATGATTGCTTTAACTAAAATGCTCACTGGAAAAGCGACTGTGTCTAAGCGCCTAACTTACAAAGAGAACATGGAAGAGTTTAAAAAAATCAGTCAGAAACCAATACCTGTTGTAGTGTGGAACTCAACTCTTAAGTGTAATCTCAAATGCGTTCACTGTTACGCTAATGCTGGAAAAAAGGTTGTTGAACTAAGTACGGAAGAAGCTAAGGAAATGATAGACGATTTAGCTGAAATGAAAGTACCTGTTCTTCTATTCAGCGGTGGAGAACCTCTACTTAGAGAAGATATATACGAGCTTGCTGAATACGCTGTAAAGAAAGGAGTTCCTTGCTCTCTCTCTACTAATGGAACTTTAATCAGTGAAGAAGTGGCGGAAAGACTTAAAGATGCGGGATTCAGCTATGTGGGTGTTAGCATAGATGGGCTTAGAGAGACTAATGACAAGTTTAGGGGCGTAAGTGGAGCTTTTGACAAAGCTTTTGAAGGATTAATTAACGCAAAAAACGCAGGAATAATGACTGGGATAAGGTTTACCGTAACTAAGTACAACGTGAAAGATGTTCCAGCTGTAATCGATTTGCTCGCTGAGAACGAAATACCTCGCTTTTGTTTGTACCACTTAGTTCCGTCTGGTAGGGCTGACTTCAATCAAGACATAAGTAACGAGGTTAGAAGAGAGCTTATTAGCTGGTTGATTGAGAAAGCGTTGGAGCTTCACGAAAGTGGTTGTGTTACTGAAATACTAACAGTTGACAATCCGGCTGATGGAGTTTACCTCCACCTGTGGCTGAAAGAGAGAGGTGAAGAGGAGAAAGCATGGGCGGCACTTGAATTTCTGAAATTTAGGGGTGGAGATAACAGTGGAAAGAGAATAGCTTGCGTTGATGCCGAAGGATTCGTTCATCCCAACCAGTTCTGGTGGGACTACAGTTGTGGAAACGTTAGAGAGAAGAAGTTAAGCGAAATATGGCTTAATACTGAGGATGAACTACTTCTAAAACTGAGAAACAAGACTAAATACTTGAGGGGAAGGTGTGGAATGTGCAAATTTAAAGAGTGGTGCGGCGGTTTTAGGCTAAGAGCATTAAGGGCTGGAGATTTGTGGGGAAGCGATCCAAGCTGCTACTTAAGAGATGACGAAATCACTTAATTTATATTTTTTAGTATTTATTATTAATTTGTAAAATTATTTAAGTTTAAATTATTTTTAGCTTAGCATAAACGTTGAGTTGTAAAATCCAAAGTAAATTAGGGTAAATGATAAATACACAATTTCAGAGTTATTAGCGGGAGGTGTACTAATGTTACGCCTTTTCTCATCCATACTGTGCATGATAATGGTTGTTATCGGCGTTTTGGGATATAGCTTTGAAATTCCCAGTAAATACGTTGGAGACGAAAGAATTTGCACATCTCTTTTAGTTTATTACGCGTCCCTATCGGCCTATCTTCTCGTTTACGCTCTTTACAACAGTATAAAGTGCGTACAACTCTACGTTTTTTTAATTCTTTTTCAATGCTTTTTGTCTCTAATTTCAGCGTACGGACTTTACCAAGCGTCAACTCGATGGAGCTCAAAATTAGAAAAGATTACTGAAATTCTGCTTTACCTTAGCGTGATTTATTTGCTTGGTAAAACACCTCCATTTGACGAATTTGGAAACAAAGTTATTTCAGAGCTAACGGCTATACCTATACTTGCATCCATAGCTATAATTTTGTTTACAGCATTCGTTATACTGAAGTTTGAGCAGAGAAACACTCCTTTTCTATTTGAAGATTTCGACCTTATAAGTATAACGTTTGCTATTACTTCTTTAATAGGTATAGGGTGCATTGGCAATGGTGTAGCTTTAATTTCCTTTACTCTCATAACAATTTTAGACTTTTACGTTCTTTCCAGAATAGTTAAAGTTGCAAAAAGCGTTATTTGACGTTTTGTTGATGTTGTTAAGCTTAAGCTGTTGTTTTTAGTATCACTTTTCACTTTTCTTTGACTTTACTACATCAAGCAATCAAGTACATAAGTTGGAAATTAGATTTTAAATAAATTGGGCTTTAAATGGGCTCGCCCGGATTCGAACCGGGGACCTTCGCCTCGTCAAGGCGACGTCATAACCGCTAGACTACGAGCCCTTATTTAAAGTCAATTACCGTCTGATTATAAGATTTGCGGTTACATTGCTGAGTTACATCGAGCAAAAACGAAACCTCTAAAACTGTAGAGTCAAAAACTGATTATGCGTGTAGCGTACATCTTACCCCTGATAGTGTTGGCAGTGACGATTTCGGGGTGTTCAACATCTCAACTAAAAGCAAACATGACTCAGATAAAAGAAGTTTACTCTTCTATAAACAGTATGAGTGGGACGGCTATTCTCAAAGATGGTACGAACGACACTGTTATGTTTACTTTCGTAAAACCAGATAAGCTCCTAATATGGTACTCCACGAGAAATGAAATGATAGTTTACAACGGTACAGCTGGAATTTTTGTTAAAGGAGGTAAAACTGAAAAAATAAAAGAAAAACCGTTCAATCCATTCGATTACGGTAAAATAATCGAAAACGGTAAAGCCTACGTTTCTGGTAACAACATCGTTGTAGAAAACAGTCTTGGGAAAGTCTGGCTTAACGAAAAATTGCTTCCCGTAAAAATAGAGTGGAAGAGAGGAGTGGAAGTAAAAATCTTGAAGCTGAGTACCAACGGGCAAGGAGATGAAAAGATAATTGAAGACTTAATGGGTAATAAAAAAGAGGAGAAAGTTAGGAAACTCGTAAGCATTTCTGAAGCTGAAAAGCTTGCAAAGTTTAGCTTGATACTACCAGAATACACGGCTAACTGTAGGTTCATAGGTGCTATAGTTTCTAACGGCATAGTTACGCTTTACTACGGAAACGAAAACTCGAAGGAGCTTTTTACGATAGTTGAGGCAGAAAACTCAAGTTTGCTTAACGAGTCTTGTGGAATGGCCGTTAAATCGATAGAAAGCGTTAACGGTGTTAATGTTAAAGTTGGAACGGCTCTCGGCAAGTGGAACGCTTACAGCTTTAGAGAAAACGACGTTAGCGTTATAATTTACGGTAACGTTGGTAATGGGGAAATGATAAAAATAGTCGAGTCTATGTTAAAGAGATGACTCTACTGCTTAAGAGAGAGGAAGTAACTTCTCTGCTAAAAATGAGCGAAGTCATGGATGCTGTAGAAAGAGCTTTCGAAATGTACGCTAAGAAGGAATCGGTTCAAATGCCTCCAAAAGTTTACCTACGATTTGAAAAAGGGGATCTAAGAGCTATGCCTGCTTTAATTGGTAGTTACGCTGGAGTAAAGTGGGTTAATTCACATCCCAACAACAAAGATTTGCCAACTGTAATGGCTCTAATAATCTTGAACGATCCAGAAACGGGTTATCCCCTCGCAGTAATGGACGGAACTTACATAACTTGTATGAGGACTGGAGCTGCGGGAGGTATAGCTGCTAAGTATCTCGCTAAGGAAGACAGCACAAAATTCGGTTTCGTTGGTTGTGGCGTTCAAGCGTACTATCAGTTCGAAGCTCTTAGAGAAGTATTTGAAATTGAGCAAATCTTGGCTTATGACGTGAACAAAGATAACGCCAAAAAGTTTGTTGAACACTGTAGTAAGTTTGACGTAAAAGCGAAATGCGTTAGTTGTAGAGAAGCTTGTAAGTGCGACGTTTTAACTACGACTACTCCATCTACAAAGCCCATCGTTAAAGAGGAATGGGTTGAAAAAGGAACACACATAAACGCAATAGGTGCGGATGCACCGGGAAAACAAGAATTAGACGAAAAACTAATTTTAAAGGCTAAAGTCGTAGTGGATGATGTCGAACAGGCTTTGCACGGAGGAGAAATAAACGTTCCGGTTTCAAAAGGAATTTTCAGCAGAGATGACATTTACGCAACACTCGGAGAGATAATTGCTGGTTTTAAACCTGCGAGGTTAGGCAATGAGATAACTGTATTTGATTCAACCGGATTAGCAATACAAGATATAGCAACTGCAAGCCTTGCTTTTGAGAAGGCAAAGTCTTTGAAAGTCGGCGAAGAGGTGAGGTTTTTCTGAACTCTATATACCTCCCACTTCATTACGGAAAAGCACCTTACTGGTTGCTAAACAGAATGAAAAAGTTAGCCCATCCTATAGTAAAGATAATTCTCGAAGAATTTGGAGAAAAAGAATTTTTCGAAAGAATGGCAAATCCTATCTTTTTTCAATCTTTTTCGAATGTTCTCGGCTTCGACTGGAATTCTTCTGGAGCAACTACAGTACTCACTGGAGTTTTGAAGTCGGTTCTAAACACTCCTGACTTTCAAATAAGAGTTGCGGGAGGTAAGGGTAAAGAGGGATTGAAAACTCCTGAGCAGATACTAAATTTTGCCGAAGAATTAGAAATCTCAGAAAAAAGGGCTGAAAAATTGGTAAACCTCAGTAGGTTTGCTGCTAAGGTTGACACAACGGCTATTCAGGATGGTTATGAAATATATCACCACTGCGTAATTTTTTCAAAAAAGAGATTTCTTGTAGTTCAGCAGGGAATGAATACTTGCAACAGAATGGCGAGAAGGTATCACTGGTACCCCAATTTCGAAATGAAGTGCGAAGATCAACACTCAGGAATAATTGCAGAGAAAAAAGAGAAAAACGTTTTGGATTTAACTTCTAAAAGTAGCAGAGAAAATAGAGAAACGTCCTTGGACATAGTTAGAGATGGAAGAGTCAAAAGAGACTACAGAAAACTACTAAGCTTGGTGAAGTATAGAGACGGAATTTCTGTTCCGAGGAAAGTTAACTGGAAAGCTTTGGAAGTTGCTTACAACCTTCAACCATCTAATTTTGAAGAATTGTTACTCGTAAAAGGTATTGGCAGGGGAACTGTTAGAGCTTTGGCTCTAATATCTGACCTCATATATTGTAAAGAGTACGGCAAGCAAGATCCGGCGAAGTACTGTTTTGCCGTTGGTGGTAAAGACGGTGTACCTTTTCCAGTTGACAGAGAAAGCTATGATAGTGTAATAGAGTTTCTCAGAGATGCTGTAAAGCAGGCTGAACTGAACGACTTTGAAAAGCTAAGGGTTCTTGAAAGAATGAGAAAAATGCTATGAGAACTTTTATTTACATTTGTGCTTTCCGTGATAATATGGGTAATTCCGAAACCGTGCTCGAACTAGCAAAAAAGGGTAAGCTCGATTTTGATTGGTTAAGTGAGATAGCTAAAGCTGAAGGAATTATTGAGGAAAAGTTGATTAGGTTAATAGCTAAGGGAGAGTTAATAGTTCCCAGAAACGTCAAGAGTAACGAGAATTATAAAATCCCTAAGGCTGTTGGAAAGCTGGTTAGTACGAAAATTAACGCTAACGTTGGAACTTCTCCTGATTACGTTAACGTTGAAGAGGAAGTCGAAAAAGCGTTAGTTGCAGAAAAAGCTGGAGCGGACTTTATTATGGATCTCTCTATTGGAGGAAACTTGAACGAGATAAGGAGAAAAATAATGAGTGCTATAAAAGTTCCTTTTGGTACAGTCCCAATATATCAGGCTGCGAGAATGGCTAAGGTTGTAGTTGATATGAGTGAGGACGACTTCTTTAAAGCTGTAGAAATTCAGGCTAAGGATGGAGTTGACTTCATGACTATACACGCTGGCGTTAACTGGGTTAGCGTGGAAAGGTTGCTGAAAAGTAAGAGGTTGTTGGGAGTAGTTAGTAGAGGTGGAGCGATTACAATTGGATGGATGATACACAACGAAAAGGAAAATCCGTACTACAAGGATTTCGATTACTTGTTGGAAATACTTAAGGAATATGATGTGACTATAAGTCTTGGAGATGCATTCAGACCCGGTTGTATCCACGATGCAAGTGATAGGGCAAAGTACATGGAATTTATAATGCTTGGAGAACTCGTCGAAAAGTGCAGAGAGGCAGGAGTTCAGGCAATGGTAGAAGGGCCGGGGCATGTCCCCTTAGATGAAATAGAGACGTCCGTTAAAGCTATGAAGTTTGTAACCAAGAACGCACCTCTTTACTTGCTTGGCCCACTCGTAACTGACATAGCAGCTGGATACGATCACATAGCGGCTGCCATAGGTGGAGCAGTGGCGGGAATGTACGGAGCTGACTTGATATGTTACGTTACACCCTCAGAACACCTCGCATTACCTACTGTAGAGGATGTTAAGGAGGGGGTTATTGCTGCAAAAATAGCCGCTCACGCAGCTGATTTAGTAAAGGATGGGCAAAGGGAGAGAGCGAGAAAGGTGGATTACGAAATGAGCTTGGCTAGGAAGAACTTCGACTGGAAAAAGCAGTTTAGCCTATCAATAAATCCTGAGAAGGCTGAAAGAATATGGAAGGCGAGAAAGTCCAGAAGTGGAGCTTGCAGCATGTGTGGCGAGATGTGTGCAATAAAAATAGTTAGGGAAGCGCTTGAGAAAAATGAAAATTTGGAAAGTTAATGTTTTTCTTTTCTTAACTTTGATTTCATCCATTTTTGTGGCTTTTAAGGTCAAATACTTACCAATACTTTTGATTTGCTGGTTTGCTACTCTCTACTCTTCACATTGTCTTGCACACTACATTGTCGGTAAGTTATTGGGATTCGAATTTTCTCATTACACTCTTTCCAAGTCAATGCTGCATAAAGTCAGTCCTAAAATCTTCTCAGCAAAGATCTTTCTTACTCTGAGGATAAAGAAAAAACAGACTGGATGGAAATGCTTTTTCATGTTTCTTTCCGGCTCCTTAGCTTCCATGTTTTTGCCGTTTTCAATAGCGTTTATTAGTGGTAATTTGATAATAATGGTATTGAGCGTTTTTAACTTAGTTTTCACTGGTTACTTCAGCTATAAGTACGGTTGTATAAGAAAAGCCCTAAGCTGTTTGGGGCAAAAGAGTTAAAGCGATACAGCTATGATTTATCATGCCAAGTCCAATGGAGATATACAAGTTATTGCCGAAAACAAACTGTGGTAGGTGTGGGGAGAAAACATGCATGAGTTTCGCTTTTAAATTGCTCAGTGGAGAGAAAAAATTAAAAGATTGTGAACTGCTATTTGACGAAAAATATTCAATTAATAGAAAAAAATTAGAAGAAATGCTTGCCGTAGTTGAAAAGGCAAAAGAAACAGGTTTAGTCGTCAACGAGGATTTGTGCATAGGCTGTGCGAACTGCGTAGTTTCCTGTCCCGTTCACGTAGAAAAAGACCCGTACAACGCGGCTGTTGGTAGAGGTATAGAAATGGAAGAGCCGATACTCAGAATAGAAGACGGAGTAGTTAAAGTAATAAACATTAGTTTGTGTAGGAGATATGGTAAGGAAAGAACTTTGTGCGTAGTTTGTAGGGAAAACTGTCCAACTGACGCGATAGCCTTTGTGGAGGAGATTTAATGAGGGTCGTTTGCACAGCTTGTTCGTGCCTTTGCGACGACATCGTAGTTGGAGATAAAATTTACCACGCTTGCAGGAAAGGCTACAGACTGCTTAAGGGTAGTAAAGAAGAGAATACGATTAGAGGAGAAAGAGTAACCTTAGAAAAAGCTATTAAAAAGGCGAGAGAAGTTATAGATGGGAAAAAACTGTTAGTGTTCGGATTGGATAACTTGACGTGTGAAGCTCAAGAGCTGGCTTTAAAACTATCTATGGAATTTAACGCAACTATCGTAGATCACTCTTTTCTTTCGAACGTTTTAAACTTTTTAGAGTTAGAGAGTGTTCAACTGGAAAAGTTTAGAGATGAAGGGTACGTTTCTATTTTTTGGGGTTCTAACCCCCACAACAATGTTCCAAGACTTCTCTCCCGTTTTACTTACTATCCGAGGAGCGGGAAAAGGCAGAGGGGGTATGAGGAGGATAGATTCCTCGTCGTAGCTGACGTTAGGAAAAGTGAAACTGCAAAAATAGCAGAGAAAAGTAAATCTGGTATTTTTATAAAAATTGAAAACGATGATGAATTAGCAACGTCTTTCCTCAAAGCAATCGAAGGTAAGGCTGGGAAGCACGTAGATGTTGCAAGAGTTTTAAAAGAAATCGAAAAAGCTGAAGTAAACGCAGTTTTTGGAGGTGGGGGACTTTTTAGTGGTTTGAAAAATTTTGAGGCTTTCAGAGAATTCTTGGAGAAAACTAACTTAAAATTTGTTCCAATTCTGAAAACTAACATGAGGGGTTACGTTGAGCTTATGTTGAATAGAGTTGGATCAAACATTTATGACTTTAGGGAGGGTAGAGCTATTTCGAGAAGTGAAGTAATAGATGTTTTCAAAGAAGTTGAAGCTGTCGTTGTAATTTCTGCAGATCCATTTAGAACACTTCCAAGCGAGTACTCTAAATTACTCGCAGAAAAAGAACTTATAGTTGTTAACAGCCTGAAGTCCATCACTTCAAAATTTGCTGAAGTAACTATCGCAACGCAACCATCAAATCTTAGTGGAGGCACAATGATCAGGTGCGATGGTGTTAGAGTAAAAATTCCGAAAGTATCAGAAGGGTATTCGGACGTAGATTTTCTTAAAAGCTTACTCGAGTGAGGTGGTATCGTGTTTGACTTTACTAAGTTAATGAAATTCGAAGCCAGAATTGTGGTTGCAGAGGATCTACTACTGGAATCGAATAAAGCTAAAGCCATAGTAAGCAGAGAATTTGCAGAAAAAGTAGGAATTAAAGACAAGGGTTATTTAAAAATTACAAGAGGAGAGGCTGTATGTTTTGAAGTTAAAGTTTCGGAGTTTGCGGAAGGTGTAGATATAGTAATACCTACGGGATACTTTTCTTCTAAGCTTTGCAAAGGTGAGAAGAGGTTTGTTGCTGAAGTTGAGAAGTGCGAGAGTGCAGATGAATTGCATTAGTTTTTTGGAATATTTCGAAAAACACATGCGGGGGGCGGGATTTGAACCCGCGGACCCCTCCGGGACAGGGTCTTAAGCCCTGCGCCTTTTCCTGGCTCGGCAACCCCCGCTCAAATTAAGTTACACTTTCAGAATATAAAATCATTGCAACA
>Ga0256833_1001311_pt1 | contig 18420 bp, 22 predicted proteins | sample 356284metaG_FD_190535 | JGI IMG/M metagenome (GOLD analysis project Ga0256833, IMG submission 190535) | Hydrothermal vent microbial communities from Mid Atlantic Ridge, Atlantic Ocean - 356-284 | ecosystem: Environmental > Aquatic > Marine > Hydrothermal vents | place: Atlantic Ocean: Mid... | reverse complement strand
TATCTGATAGTTCAGATTACTCTTTGCAAGAGGGACAGGAACTTTTTGGACATCTACCCACACAAGAAGCTCAAACTTCAGGGCACTGTCTCCAAACTCCACAAATCTTACTTCTGGAGGAGGCTCTTCAAGAACATCTTCAGATTTATAAGCAATATCCAGCAGAACTCTTTTTACCTTTTCAACATCTGAAGAGTAAGAAACACCTACAGGAATGTGTAGTCTGACGATGTTATCTGTGTAAGACCAGTTTATCAGTTCTCCCGATATAAGATGAGAGTTTGGGATGATTATGTCTATGTTATCAAGGGTTCTCAGGGTTGAAGTTCTTATACCAATGTCAACAATTTTTCCAAATTTATCACCAAGGGTAATCCAGTCACCTCTCTTAACTGTTCTGCTGAACAGTATGATAAAACCACTCACAAAATTGTTAACAATATCCTGAATGCCAAAGCCAATCCCTATACCTAAAGCTCCTGCAATAGGTATAAGAAGTTTCCAGCTTATTCCAAGAACAGAAAGTGTTATAAGAACAATAAGAATGAGGGAAAAGTTATATATCAGAATATCAACAGAACTAACAATCTCTTTTCCTTTTGATTTGTAAACAAGGTATATCTCAACGAGATATCTGATTATTTTTGTTATAAGAAGAAGTATGTAAAATACAAAAATACCTTTTATGAAGGAGTATAAACTTATCCTTACAGTCTCAGTATCAAGGATAGGCTTTTTCAAAACTGGATGGGCATATTCCTTAATTAAAGGAAGCTGAAAAATTATATTTACAACAATAAGAAACAGAATAATCTTCAGGAGAGTATCTGTAGTTTCGTCCAGCCGTTCAACAACTCTTTTTCCCTTTCTAAAAGTTGTATGAAGTTTGTTTCTGAAGATTTTTTTAACTTTGATAAGCAAAAAATACAACAAAAGGGTCAGGATTAAAGAGACAATATATATGATAAACTGGCTGTTTTTTATATACTCCATAGGATAAATTTAAAATTTGGTTAGATAATTTTCAATCAGAGCGCCAGCGATAACCTACTCCCCTTACAGTCTCTATCCTATAACTGTGTTTTCCTAATTTATCTCTCAATTTTTTTATGTGAACATCAACTGTTCTATCGTAAACGTCAAGTTCATTTTTCCACACATCTGACAGAATCTGTTCTCTGGTCAGAACATTCCCATCAGCATTAATCAAAGTTATAAGGAGTTTAAACTCTTTTGAGGTAAGCTCAACCGAATTTCCATCAACCTTCATCTCAAACTTTTCCGGATAAATCTCAAGTGTTCCAAATCTCAAAACATTTTGTCTGCTTTCTTTTTTCACCCTTCTCAGTATCGCCCTTATTCTGGCAATCACTTCCCTTATAGAAAAAGGTTTTGTGATGTAATCATCAGCTCCCAGTTCCAGCCCAACTATCTTATCAATCTCTGTCCCTTTTGCTGTTATCATTATTATGGGAATGTTCTCTGTTTCAGGATTGGATTTGACCATCTTACACAACTCAAGACCGTCTATGTCCGGAAGCATTATATCAAGAAGCACAAGGTCTGGTTTTTCTTTGTGGATGCTGTCTAATGCTTTAACACTGCTGAGAAACGGTCTAACTGAAAAACCTTCTTTCCTCAGGTTATACTCTAAAAGCTCATTTATATCTTCATCATCTTCAACAACATAGATTAAAGGCATCTGAACCACCTTATCTAAAGCCGGGCACCCCTGTCCGGCGCAGGGAAACTGGCTTACCGTTGCTCCCTTCCGGGCCTGGCGGGGTTCACCAGCCCCTGCCCGGCAGGACCCGGCAATATTTATCTATATCTCTGGCGGATGGGGTGGGATTTGAACCCACGGTACCGATAAACGGTACACAGCATTTCCAGTGCTGCCCCTTCGGCCGCTCGGGCACCCATCCGTTTAAGGCCTTAACATTATATGATATTTTACCAGATTTTCAAATTTCCTACAGGATGTAATTGGTCATAAAAAGGTTTAAAATATATAACTAATTTTATTACTTAAATACTTAACTTTAGGAGGAAGTGATAAATGGGAATGACACTGACAGAAAAAATACTTGCAGAACACGCAGGGAGAGATTTTGTAGAACCGGGAGAGCTGGTTACAGTAAAAGTAGACTTAGCAATAGCCAACGACATAACAGCTCCCCTTGCCATAAAACAGTTAGAAAAATACGGAATAGATAAAGTTCACGACCCTGAGAAAATAGCCCTTGTTATGGACCACTTCTTTCCCCCAAAGGATATACTTTCTGCTCAGCAGATAAAGATATCCAGAGATTTTGCTAAAAAGATGGGTATCAAAAATTATTTTGAGGGGCAGGATTCTGGAGTGATGCATACTATACTTCCTGAAAAGGGATTTATAGCTCCTGGAGACCTTATAATGGGTGCTGACTCCCACACCTGCACCTATGGAGCCCTTGGGGCATTCTCAACAGGTGTTGGCTCTACAGATATAGCATACATATTTGCCACAGGGGAAACATGGCTGAAAGTTCCAGAAACAATGAAGTTTACATTTTACGGTAAAAGACAAAAATGGGTAGGTGGAAAAGACTTTGTCCTTACAGTAATTGGCGAGATAGGTGTTGACGGTGCACTTTACAGGGCTATGGAGTACCACGGGGAGGCGATAAAAGACCTTCCTGTTGAGGAAAGACTTACAATAACAAATATGGCTATTGAAGCAGGTGGAAAAAATGCCATTATGGAAGCAGATGAAAAAGTTTTAGAGTGGCTTAAGGACAAAACAAACAAACCACTGAGGATGATAAAGGCAGACAAAGATGCAAAATACTGCTGTGAGTATGAGTTTGATGCTTCAAAAATAGAGCCTGTTGTTGCAGCTCCAAATCTTCCGTCAAATGTGAAACCTGTTTCTGAAGTGGCAGGCAGACCTATAAATCAGGTGTTTATCGGTTCATGCACAAACGGAAGGATAACAGACCTGAGAATTGCTGCTCAGATTTTAAAGGGAAGAAAGGTTCATCCAGACGTGAGATGTATTGTTATACCTGCATCTGACAGAACATATAAACAGGCTATGCATGAAGGAATTTTAGAGATACTTGCAGATGCTGGATGTCTTATAAGCACTTCCACATGTGGTCCATGTCTGGGAGGACACATGGGCATTCTTGCAGAAGGTGAAGTTTGCGTATCAACATCTAACAGGAACTTCACAGGAAGGATGGGACATCCAAATAGTGAGGTCTATCTGGCAGGGCCAGCTGTTGCAGCAGCATCAGCAGTTTTAGGAAGGATAGCCCATCCTGAAGAAGTAGTAGGAACAAAAGAAGAGGTTTCAGTATAAATCTACTGTAGGAGGGTAGCATTATGATGGGTTTCTGGGACGCAGTTTTAAGGGTTCTGATTGGCGTTATATTCATCTATCTTGGCATTGAAAAAGGTGGAGCATTTAAGATTGCTGAAGTTGTAGGATTTGTTTTACTGTTTACATCTATCATATCTTTCTGTCCCCTCTACAAACTTGCAGGAATATCCTCAAGATGTGAGGAATGTGAAGCAGCCTGATGGAAAAGAGAGTTTTAGCTTTGGATGTTGGAGATAAAAGAATTGGGGTCGCTTACAGTGACCCCCTTGGTATATCTGCAAACCCTTTGAAAGCCATTCAAAACGACAAAAAGGCCATTGAAAAGATAAAAGAGCTTATAGAAGAGTATGACATTGGAACGGTTGTTGTTGGTCTTCCACTTACACTAAAAGGGGAAGAAGGAGAGCAGGCAAAAAAGACGAGAAAATTTGTAGAAAAGCTAAAAAAAGAGATTCCCGATATTCCTGTAAAGTTTATTGATGAACGATTTACAACTACCCTTGCAGAAAGACATCTGAGAGAAACAACCAAAAAATCAAAAAGGAAAGAAAGGATAGATTCTCTTTCTGCCGTTTACATACTGAAAACATATCTTGACAGCCTTAAAATATGAGAAAGTTTCTGGGCTTTTTCATTTTTCTTTCTGCATTTTCAGTGGTGCTTTTCCTCACAGAACTACATCATAAACACAGCATCAAAGCAACAGATATTGAGATAAAGAAAGGATACTCAATAAAACAGATATCCCGCATACTTGAGGAAAAGGGCATTATAAGAAACAGGGCAGTTTTTCTGATTTACTCAAAAATAAAAGGCAAAAGTTTGAAAGAAGGGTACTACCAGTTTGAAGGAGATTTGAGTATCAAAGATGTTTGGGAAATTCTGTATAAGGGCAGGGAGAAACTTTTTCCTTTTACTATTACGCCGGGAGAAGACCTTATCGATATTGGTAAAAAGCTTGAAAAAGAAGGATTTTTGAAAAAGGAAATTTTTTACCATTATGTGTTTAGCAGAGAAAATCTAAAAAAGTTTTCACTTGAAGGGGACAGTTTTGAAGGTTATTTTCCTCCAGAAACTTACTTCTTGAGAAAAAATCCAGATATTGAATATGTTGTCAAAACATTTCTTAAAGAGTTCAAAAAAAGTTATGAACCACTGCTACGCAGCAAAAAATTAAAAAGCCTATCCCCTTACCAGATTATGATTATTGCTTCTTTAGTTGAAAAAGAGACAGCTGTGGCAGAAGAAAAACCAGTAATAGCAGGAATTATAATAAACAGACTGAAAAAAGGAATGAAACTCCAGATAGACCCAACGGTGATATACGCTCTCAAACTTGCAGGACTGTGGAACGGAAGACTGACAAAAGAAATGCTAAAGGTTGAATCTAAATATAATACATATGTATATATAGGTTTACCTCCAACCCCTATCAGCAGTTTTTCTGTAAATACCCTCAATTCTGTATTAAATTATAAAAAAACAGATTATCTTTACTTTTTTACTAAGGATGGAAAGAAACATATCTTTTCTAAAACTTATAAAGAACATTTAAAAAAACTAAAATCCTATAGATAACTGTATGATAAAATCAATTCTATGAAAATTTTATACAGGTATATTAGCATAAAAACTGTTAAATACTTTTTTATTTTGTTAGGTATATTTTCTCTTATTATTATTTCATCTCAACTTCTGCATCTACCCTCTATTGTTTATTATGCAGGATTTATAAAGTTTATTCAGATACTTATATTTGTCAACCTATCATTTTTTAAATATCAAATTTTATTTGGATTTTTTATAGCTTCCCTTCTTACAGGTCTCAATCTAAGAGAAAATAGGGAGATATATGCTATCTATTCGTCAGGTATAACAAAGAATCAGCTACTCTTCCCTGTTTTTTCCATCTCTGTTCTTTTTACCCTGCTTGCGTTGGTTTTTAGTTTGTTTATTATCCCATACGCCAACAGGGAAAGAGCAATCATAATAACAGAAAATGTAAAAAAACACATACTTGACTCTATAGTAGAAAAAAATTTTATAAAGATATCTGAAGATTTAACCATATACGTAAATCAAAAGAAGGGTGATATTCTAAAGAATGTGTTTATTCACAATCGAAAAAAGGGTATTACGATTACAGCAAAAAAAGCAGTATTAAGCCAAAACAGTCTTGTCCTTGAAAATGGTTATATACAGATTTCAGGGAAGGAAGGTTTTAATCTACTAAAATTTAAAAAATACAGCTTTATTGTTGATGTAAAGTATATGAAAAAATATGAGTTTGAAGACCTGGACAACAAAACTTTATTCTCCTTGTTAAACTCAAACAGCAGAAATAAGGCTATTGCTGTTCTCTCTGATAGATTTTTCTTCGGAATTCCTTTTATGTTTATAGGATTAATTGGTTTCCTGATAGGTATTCAGCTAACCAAAAATAGAGACAGTTTAGTGAGTATAGTTATCGTCATATCAATCGTGTATCTGATAATAAACACTTACATGGTAAAAATGATTCAAAAAGGAGTTCTTTCACCTATCGTTTACGGTGCATTTCTATTAGTATATTTTGGAGGATTAGCTTTATATTTTTACCGAAAAAAATAGTTATTTTTCAATGACAGATTGTAAATGCTCAAAAAATTCTGGATAAGAGATATACGCACAGTCTGCATCTTTTATCTTAACACCCTCTTCTGACACAAGTCCCAAAATACTAAATGCCATTGCAATTCTGTGGTCTTTATAACTGTTAACATATCCACCTTTTATCTTCTGCTTTCCCTTTATAACCATACCGTCTTCTAACTCTTCTACCTCAACCCCTACATTTCTAAGATTTTCAACAACAGCTTTTATTCTATCACTTTCTTTAACCCTTAACTCAGAAGCTCCTGTTATGATTGTTTCTCCTTCAGCTTGAGTGGCAACAACAGCGAGTATAGGAATTTCGTCAACCATAGAAGGGATGTCTTCTCTCCCTATTCTAACACCTCTGATGTCAGGAGAATATCTTACGTGTATGTCAGCAACAGGTTCTCCTGTTTTTTCTCTGACATTTTCGTAACTAATCTCTGCTCCCATCTCCTTTAGTTTTCTAAAAAACCCATCTCTTGTGGGATTAACTAACACTTCTTCTAAAACAAGTGAAGAATTGGGAACAATTACTGCAGCAGCAGCAAAAAATGCGGCAGAGGAAGGGTCTGCTGGAACTTCAACATCAATAGGGTTCAGTCTTTCTGTGGTTTTTACTGTTACTCTGTAAACCTCTCCTTCAGACACAGTTATTGGAGCTCCCATAAACTGGAGCATCTTCTCTGTATGGTCTCTGGATTTGAAAGGCTCCTCAATTATAGTTTTTCCTTCCGCATTCATTCCAGCAATGAGTAAAGCTGATTTTACCTGTGCACTGGCTTTTTCATTAAAAAACAATACACCTTTCAGTTTTGAACCTCTTACAGATATAGGAAGAAGTGAGCCTTCATTTCTACCGTCTATATTTGCATTCATATCCTTTAAAGGCTGTGTAACCCTTTTCATTGGTCTTTTTCTCAGGCTATCATCACCTGTCATAACAGAAAAAAATTCCTGACCTGCTAAAACTCCCAGTGTTAGCCTTGTTGTTGTCCCAGAATTTCCCATGTCTAAAATATCATCAGGCTCTGTAAATCCCTTTAGTCCTTTACCGTGAACTTTTATAACTCCTCCATTTTCTTCAATTTTTATACCTAACTTCCTGTAAACATTTACTGTTGTCAGGGTATCTCCAGCTTTGAGAAAATTCTTTACTCTGCTTACCCCATTAGCCATAGAAGTAAGAATCACAGACCTGTGGGATATAGATTTATCAGATGGAACCCTTAATTTCCCTACTATCTTTTTTACTTTATGAATTTCTTTTTCCATGTATTCCTCTAAAACATCAGTCTGTATAGTAAATACATAATACCTACTATGTTGGCTAATATCAACGTATATATAAGAATTTTACCCTTTGTAAGCAAGTCTAATGAATTACTTACAACCATATCGGGATTAAGAGTTTCTTTTGCTGCATCTACATTCTCAGGTTTTATAATAAAGGAACCTGTCATAAACGCTGACATTAACGACCTTGAAGCAAGAATATTTATAATCCTTGGAATACCACCAGAATACTTATATATCTTTTTTATAGCAGACTCTTTAAATCTTATATTTCCTTTTCCTGCAACAGCAAGTCTGTGGTATATGTATCTGAAAGTCTCATCCTCTGTAAGGGGAAGTAATCTGATTTTGTTTGTTATTCTCTGGTTTAACTGCCTGAGCTGTGGGAGTTTTAGTTTTTCGTCTAACTCTGGCTGTCCTAAGAGTATTATCTGAACCAGCTTTTCGTTTGCTGTTTCAAGGTTTGAAAGGAGCCTTAGTTCTTCCAAAGTTTCCTCAGGGAGATTTTGTGCCTCATCAACAATAATCAAGATTTTTTTTCCTTCAGAAACCTTTTTTTCTAAAAACTCTCTGAACTTTTTCAGTAAATCATGTTTTGAATCAGCTTTTATATTGATTCCTAAATCATCAAGAACAACTTTCAAAAACTCTTCAGGACTTAGTTTTGGGGTTAAAATAAGAGCATATATAACGTTATCCTTCAGGGAGCTTATAAATTTTCTTATAACTGTTGTTTTTCCTGTGCCTGGTTCTCCAATAATGACGCAAAAACCTTCTCCATGTCTCACAACATAATTCAGCAGATTATCTGCAATTCTGTGAGTCTTTGAAGGATAAAAATATCTGTAATCTGGTGTTATCTTAAAAGGGTCTTCCTTTAGCCCAAAAAATTCAAGGTAAGTCATTTCTTTTTACCCTTTTCTTCAGGAAAAAATATGGTTCTTACCCTTTTATTTTTCCCTACTACTTCAGCTTTCTCTGTATCTATGTGATACACAATCTCATCTCCTTCTATCACATTGTTGTCCTGTTGGAGTTCTGCATTTCCTTTGAGTATTATAAGATTTTTCTCCTTATAATATTCTGCCTTTTTACTTTTGCCTCTTCTATTCCCTTTATAAAAGCGAACATTACCTAATGCGATAATTTTTTTGATATCTCCGTTGTTATCAAGAAAAATCTCTAACTTTTCTGAGAACAGTCTAAAATCATCACTTTTAACCTCAACATTTCCTTCGTATATAGCTATTTGAGCCTTTTTGTCATATCTCAGAGTGTCAGCTTCTATCACAACTGGCTTATCTGTTTGTGCATAGCTAAAAAAGAAAGAAATAAGTAGTAAAATCAGAATTCTCAGCATTAACTACCTCTAAATACTGTTTTCACGTCTTCTAATTTTAATGTTTCTTCTTTGAGATTTATAAATAAATTTTTCCCTTCTGTATACATTTCTTTACCTTTTATAGTTACCAAATCACTGTTAAATGCTCTTCTTTCGTTAACAAGAACTGTTAAAAATGAAGTGTAAAGTTTTAGATTCTGGGTAAATATTCTAACATTATGAAACAGGTCAAGTGTATCTTTATTTTTTTTGTAAATTCCTTTTTCTGCCATTATTTGAATGTCTTCATTAGAGGTTTTATAAATAAGATAAAAACCGTCAATAACGAATTCTTTCTCTTTTTCTATTATCTTCCTTCCCTTGAGAATATAATGGTCTTTGTTGATACCAATGAGAGTAAAATCTTCTATCACTCCTGATTGATACCTTAGGTTTTTTAGTTTTTCTTTCTTAAACAACTCTGTTATCTGGCTAAAAATAACAGATATCATAAAAAATAAAAGAACATAAAAAATAACTTTACTTTTCACTTTTTTTGCCTTTTAAAGAGATATTTAACCTTTTTCTAAAATCCCATTTTGGGCTAAACATTTCTTCAAATATGTTGACGTAAAGTTCACTATTTTCTTTGGTTGCCTTATCTTTCAGATACATTGTTGGTCTATGAAGTATCTTATTTATTATTGAATTTACTGCAAGTTCTATGTTCTCTCTTTCTTTTTCATTTAAATAAGGCATCTGTTCAAACAGTTTTTTTAGCTGATATTCCTTTATTTCGTTGGCAAAAGTTCTGACTTTTACTATTGTAGGGCTGACTTGTAGCTGCTTCAGCCATCTGTCAAACTTTGCAACCTCTTCGTCAATAAGAATTTTTGCTGATTCTGCAGCTATCTTTCTTTCTTCTAAATTTCTGTCAACAACCATTTTCAGGTCATCTATATTATATAAATACACGCTTTCAAGTTCATTAACGTCATCAGAAACATTCCGTGGAACAGATATGTCAATTATAAAGATAGGTCTTCCCTGTCTTATCTTTTCAATATCCTTAAAATGTTCCTTTCTTAAGATAGGTTCTTTGGCTCCTGTTGAAACTATAATGATGTCCGCTTCAGGTAAAAATTCAAACAACTTATTAAATCTTATTGCTGAACCTCCAAATTCATCAGCAAGCTGAACAGCTTTTTCAAATGTCCTGTTTGATACAAAGATATGTCTGACGCCTGCCGAAGCCAAATGTCTTGCTGCAAGCTCTGCCATTTCACCTGCTCCTAACAGGAGCACATTTTTGTCTGATAGATCCCCAAATATTTTTTTTGCAAGCTCTATAGCAGCATAACTGATAGAAACAGCTCTCCTGCTTATCCCTGTAGATGTTCTTATTTTTTTGGAAACATTCATTGCTTTATCAAAAAGTCTTGTCATTACGTGTTTTACTGCCTTATTCTCTTTAGCCTTTGAAAAAGAGTCTTTAAACTGACATACAATTTGAGGTTCTCCTATCACCATTGAATCTAAACTTGATGATACTCTAAATATATGGGCGATTGCGTCCCTGTCTCTGTATAAAAACATATACTTCTTTAATTCTTCTACCTTTAAACCGGAAAATGAAGAAAGCACTTTTACTATTTCTTTAAAAGCCTCTTCTATGTTGTCTGACAGGCCGTAAAACTCAACTCTGTTGCAGGTTGATAGTATAGATACTTCGTAAATAGAAGGAAGGAGAACAATTTTTTCTAATATTTCAGCGTATTTTTCTTCTGGAATGGCAAGTTTTTCTCTTACCTCTACTGGAGCTGTTTTGTAGTTTAATCCTGTTGCAAAAATCTCCATCAATACCTCTATTCTTAGGAGTAATAAAACAAATTTATAAACTTTTATAAAATATTATATATAATATGAATCCATATCAACATCAGTCAATCGGAAGAAGGTAAAATATGGTAAAAAGAGAACAGTGGGGAAGCAGGATAGGTCTTATTCTTGCTGTTGCAGGTAATGCCATAGGACTTGGAAACTTTCTCAGGTTTCCGGTTCAGGCTGCTGACAACGGCGGTGGTGCATTTATGATTCCTTACATGATATCTCTCATTTTGCTTGGCATTCCGCTATTGTGGATTGAATGGTCATTAGGTAGATTTGGAAGTAAAAAAGGGCACGGAACTGCCGTTGCTGTGTTTGATTATCTGTGGAAAAACCCAGTAGCTAAATATGTTGGACTGCTTGGAGTATTGATACCTCTTGCTGTAGTAGTTTATTACACATATATAGAATCATGGACTCTACTATACAGCTTTTTTAGCTTGCTTGGTAAATTGCCATCAACACCTGTTACAGAGAATGTGTCAGATTACCTACAGCCTTTCTCTCAATTTTTAGTGGAAAAAACAGGTCAAAACGCATCAGGTTTATTTTTAACTCCTGCTTTAGAAACATACATATTCTTCGTTATAACACTCCTGATTAACCTTTACATACTATACAGAGGTGTCAGTGCCGGAATAGAAAAGGTAGCAAAATATGCTATGCCACTGATATTTATTATGGCTATAATTTTGATGATAAGAGTTTTTACCCTCAGCTCACCTGACGGTAGAAACTTCCTTGATGGGCTGGGATTTTTATGGAACCCGGATTTTTCTGCTTTAACAGACCCGAAAGTGTGGCTTGCTGCTGCAGGACAGGTATTCTTTACCCTCAGTGTAGGATTTGGGGCAATACTCACTTATGCTTCTTACATAAAACCTAAAGATGACATTGCCCTGAATGGTCTTGCAGGTGCTTCTGTGAATGAGTTTGCAGAGGTTATTTTAGGAGGCTCTATAGCTATCGTTGCATCTGTCATCTTTTTTGGAATTCCTGCAACAGCCATGATAGCAAGTAATGGGGCTTTTAACCTTGGATTTATGGCACTTCCTGCCATATTTGCAAACATTCCTTATGGAGAGTTCTTCAGTTTCCTGTGGTTTTTACTCCTTTTCTTTGCAGGAGTAACTTCTTCTATAGCTCTTTCTCAACCAGCAATTGCATTCTTAGAAGATGAACTTGGATTTTCCCGCCAGAAGGCAGTATTCTCCTTAGGAATATTTTTGTTTATCGCTGCACATATTCCTATTTTTATAAAAGGAGCCCTTGACGAGATAGACTTCTGGGTTGGAACTTTTGGACTTGTTGTTTTTGCTCTCTTAGAAGCTGTAGTATTTTTCTGGATATATAACTCAAAAGAAGCGTGGAAAGAACTAACAAGGGATAACGACATAAAAATTCCTAACTTTTTCTACTATATTATGAAATATGTTGCCCCGGGTCTTCTGATTGTAATACTTATCTCATGGAGTATAGAAATGCTCCCATCTCAACTTACGAAAACAGACCCTGGAGTATGGATAGGAAGAATATTTATTATTCTTCTTACTGTTATTGGATTTATTTTGATAAAAAAAGCATGGAGAAATAGAAATGGACGGTCATACACTTAATACATTTGGAGCAATTTTTATGGCCTTCTCCTGGGGTATTGTCATAGCCTTAAACATATATTCTTTCTACAAGATACTGTATAATAATAAGAAAAAACAGGAGGATTAAATGGCAGTAGAAAGAACACTGATGCTGATTAAACCAGATGCAGTAAAAAAAGGAGTTGAAGGTAAAATAATAGCTCACGTTCAGGAGAAAGGATTTAAGCTTGTTGCTCTCAAAAAATTAAAACTTACAAAAGAACAAGCTCAGCAGTTTTATTACGTTCATAAAGAAAGACCATTTTTTGGGGAATTATGTGAGTTTATGTCCTCAGGTCCAATTGTCGCAATGGTATGGGAAGGGGAAAATGCTATTGAAGAAATAAGAAAAATTATGGGGGCTACAAATCCAGAAGAAGCAGAAGAAGGAACACTGAGAAAATTATACGGCACAAACATAGGAGAAAATGCTGTTCACGGTTCAGATTCAAAAGAGTCAGCCCAGTTTGAGATACCATTCTTTTTCAGCAGGTTAGAGATAGTTGAATAAACTGTTAGACCTGTTTGTGCTTTTACTCCTTGGGGCACTTATTGGTTTTAATATATCTTTTTCCTTCATAATAGCCCCTCTCCTGTTCTCCAATCTTGACCACAGACTTGCAGGGGAAATAACAAATCTCATCTTTCCATATTACTTTGCCTCTGGCTGGATAGCTGGAATAGCAATATACACAGTAATTGGGATAAAATCCATAAAAGACAAAGATTTAATAAAAAGATACAGAGGATTCATCATTGGTGTTTTACTCTTAGTTATAACACACATGGCATTGCATAAAACCATTCTTCCTATAGCAAGAAGCATAAATTACCAATACTACACTGCATTACAGGAAGGAAAAAATAAAAAAGCAAAAGAATACAAATCAAAATTCAAAAAAATACACGCTATTTCCAGTTCTATCAACCTGTTTAACCTTGCATTAGAGGTTTATCTGTTTCAATATTATTTTTTAAGGAGGAAGGATTTAAAGAAATAGTTAGATTTACCGAAGATGTTTATAGGATTTTTTTGTTTGTGATACTGGAGGCAAATTCTCATGAGAAAAAAATCAGTTATCTCCTTTATATCATGGATAGTATTAGGTGGGTCAGTAATTGGTTCTCTATTTGTTGGTATTTTAGTCTATTTTCTCTTAAGCTCCTCTGGTGTTGAAGGAGCTTTAACAAAAGCAGTATTTTCAACAATAATAATACAAATAGCGTTTTTACTTCCTGTATATATTATTAGATACATGATTCAAAAATACATAGTAGACAAAATAAATCAGGTGTCACAAGCTCTAAAAGAGATAAGCACAGGAAATTTAGATTATGAGGTAAAAATAGAAGGAAACGATGAGTTGGCAGAACTTGCAGAATCCTTTGAAAGAATGAGAATAAGTATGAAAACTATCATGGAAAAGTTAGAAGCAGGAGAAATATAGCGGGGAGTTATCAATGGATATAGAAGCAAAATTAAGAGAGCTTGTAGACAAGCTATTTATAAATACAGGGGCTACTTTTTCAGGAATATTTATAGATGAAAAAACTACAGTATTAAAAACTGTTTACACGGAAAAAAAGGAAAAATTAGAAGAGATACTGAAACTAATCATATATAAAGCTCACCAGATAAATGAATTCATTGAGGATTTTGGAGAAGAGTATGTTTACGCAGAAGGAGATGATATATCCATATTTATATACTTTGTAAGACCGGACATTGCGGTAGCATCAATTATTGAAGAAAAACCAAAATTTGCCCTTCTAAAACTTGAACATACAACCATAGCAAAAAAAATAAAAGAGATAGAAAGTGAGATTGACCAGTTTATAAAAGGTGAAATTCCTAAACAAGATAAAAAAGAAGAAAAAGAAGACAGTCTTGAAGATGTAGAGTTAGAAAATTTAGAAGAAGTTATCCCTGAACTAAAAGAAGAACCGTCATTAGAAATTGATGAAGGCAAAACAGAGATAACCGTAGAAGACATTAGAGACAGATATGCAGAAGAGATGCAACAATTAGAAGAAGCTGAGGACATTGAAGAGTTAGAAAAAGTTCTGTCTGAAAATCAAGAACCTTCTCTTGAAGAGATTTTAAAATCTCAAGAAGAAATAAAGGAAACAGAAGGCAGCGAAGAGAAGACAGAAGAAAAAACTGAAGAGAAAAAAGAAAGAGATGAGATTACAGAAACTATAGTAGAAAAACAGACGGAAGAAGAACTCTACGACCCAGAGGTATTGGAGCAAATACAAAAAGAACTCCTGAAAGAGATTGGTCCCGTAGGAAAATTTCTTTTCAGAAAAAGAAAAAAAGAGCTAAACATACAGGAAGACAAACTAACACGAACTGCTCTCGTTATGCTGATAGAAAAGTTATCAGATGATATAATTGATGAAAAGAGAAAACAGAGATTTTTGGAAAAAGTATCGGCCTTTGTGTAGCTTTTATGAATTTATGAGAAGGAGGGAATTATGGCAGGTAGATTTGATGAGATACTTCAGGCCGTTGTTAGAGATGCTGGTGCAGAAGGGGCAGTTCTTGTTAGCCCTGACGGATTAGCTATAGCGTCAGTGTTACCTGAAGGAATAGATGAAGATAGAGTTGCTGCTATGGGAGCAGCTATTCTTTCTCTTGGTGAACGGGTTACAACTGAGCTAAGTAAAGGAACATTAGAACAGCTTTACGTAAAAGGTTCCAAAGGGTATATGATATTTACAGGAATTGGAGACCTTGCAGTCTTAGGAATACTTGCACCATCAAACGCAAAATTAGGACTTCTCCTTATGGAGATAAAAAGAGCAGCAAAACAGATAGAGGAAAGTTTAAGTTAAAATGGCTATTACAGGAAGCTTAGAAACTTTTAACTTTATAGATATATTTCAGATTTTAAAAAAAGATAAAAAAGATGGTATTTTAGTCGTTGAAGCTCCTACCAAAAAGTTGGCAGTATACTTTAAAGAAGGAGACATCATATACATAAGAGATGTGGTTAAAGTTTTTTACATATACTTAGATTTAGATTTTAATCAGGTGCTAAAAAAAGAAAATGTAAGTAAAGAAGACCTTTATCAGTATCTCGTTTCAAGACTTCCTATACTCCTTGCCCTTAAAAAAGGTAAATTCTCTTTTACACCAGGATTTATAAAGTATCCTCCAGACATAAAACCTTTAATACCTTTAGAAAAAATAATGATGTATCTAAGCAGACAGCTTTCTCAGGAAGAGGTTGATAGAAAAATTTCAGATATGAGGTTAGTATTTGAAAAGTCTGAAAACTGGACGGAAATAGCAAAAAAAGCTCACCTGACAGACGTAGAAAAAAAGGTTTTGGCTCTTATTGATGGAACAAGAACGGTAGAAGACATACTAAATGAAACAAAAATAAATAAACTAACTTTACAGAGGATACTTTACGGCTTTCTTGCCACAGGTATAATTCAAAGAAAAAGACAGAAGAAAAGAAAGATAGGATTTAATCTAACGAAAGCTCTTTTACAAAAAATAATTGCAAAAATAAAAGGACTGTAAGGAAGGACCATGTCGGAGAAAAAACAGAAGCAGATAAAAATAGTTATTGCCGGCCCTTATGCAGCAGGAAAAACACAGTTTATAAATACAATCAGTGAGATAGAAACTGTTCAAACTGAAGCAAAAACAACCAGAAAAGGAGAAAAAGAGGTAAAAAATCACACCACTGTTGCAATGGATTTTGGAAGAATAACCATTGACGACGAACATGTGCTTTATTTATTTGGAACTCCTGGACAGGAAAGATTTGATTTTATGTGGGATATACTTGGTAAAGGTATGGTAGGGCTTGTTGTTTTAGTTGACTCAACAGACCCATCAACATTTCATGAAGCAAGAAAAATAATAAATTACTTTGAGTCCCGCTATCCAGCACCTTTTGTTGTTGGATGTAACAAGCAGGACTTAAAAGGAGCATGGGACCCAAAAGACATAAGAACAGCCCTTGACCTTGACGAAGAAATAAAGGTTTTACCACTGGTAGCATTAGACAAAGAAAGTGTAAAAAATGTCCTTTTAGTTTTATTAGAAGAAATTGCTAAACATTTATGACTAACTTCTTATTTCTACTATTTTGTCCCTCCACATTTTTGCTTTTTCTAACAGCTCTTTCCTATCCATAACTATAACTTCTTTGTTAAGGATTTTAATCTCTCCATTTATGATAACCGTATCCACATCTGCTCCCTTAGATGAATACACTATATGAGTATAAGGGTCATAAACTGGATTTAGATGAGGCTGTGAAAAGTCTATAAGAATAATATCTGCATACTTTCCTATCTCCAGTGAACCTATTTTGTCTGACATTCTTACTGCCTCAGCAGCCCATCTTGTAGCCATAAGAAGAGCCTCTTTAGCACTTATCACAGTTGGGTCTTTTTTCACCCCTTTATGAAGTTTTGCAGCTGTTGATACTTCTCCAATAATGTCAAGGTCGTCATTTGATGCTGTTCCGTCAGTTCCCATAGAAACTGTCACCCCTGCTTTTATCATCTCAGGAACAGGAGCAACACCAGAAGCAAGCTTTAGATTACTTTCTGGACAGTGGGAGACCTTTACCCCTCTTTTTGCAAGAATTTCAATCTCTTCTTCAGTAGGATAAACCATGTGGGCAGCAAGTGTCCTCTCTGACAAAACTCCTACAGCATCAAGATGTTTCACAGGAGTCTTACCATATTTCTCAGAAATAGTTTTTACCTCAAATTCTGTTTCAGCAACATGTATGTGAAACAGAACATCATATTTCTCAGATACTTCAAAAGCTTTTTTCAGTGTATCTGGTGAGCATGTGTAAGGTGCATGGGGACCAATAGCAGGAATAACATATGGGTGATTTTTATACTCTTCTATAAATTCTACAGTTTTCCTAATCCCTTCCTCTGGTGTTTTTGCTCCCGGCGTTGGGAAATCAAGGATACCTGTTGATAAAATACCCCTGATACCAACCTGCTTTATCACATCTGCAACAGCATTCTCGTAAAAATACATATCAACAAATGTAGTTGTTCCTGTTCTGAGCATCTCATAAACTGCAATCTGTGTCCCATCATAAACAAACTCATAACTGACAAACTTTCCTTCAGCCGGCCATATGTACTCTTCAAGCCATACCTTTAGGGGATTATCACTGCCGTAACCTCTAAGGAGTGTCATAGCAGCATGTGTATGGGTGTTTATAAATCCCGGCAGTGCCACCTTTCCACTGCAAACAACAGTTTTTCCAAAATACTCTGACTTTTTATCTTTACCTATATCAAATATCTTTCCATCTTTTATTACAATATCCCCCTTTTCATAAACGGTGAGATTTTCATCCATTGTAAGAATAAAATCTATATCTGTCAGTATAAGGTCAGCAGATTTTAAAGCCATCTTCTACCTCCTGTGATTCCTCTGGTTAAAAATTATACAATAATAAGGATATGAAGATGTCATTGCTGTTACTTTTGGCTTTTTTCAGTATATCCTATGGAGCAGTTAAAAACTGCTATACAATCAGATATCTGTTTTTTGATGTTGCAAAAATGTGCATCTCTTACAAGTATGAAAAAAATAAAATAAAGATAGAAGCTCATGCTTTTTCTGAAGGATTACTAAAACTGATAAGAAATGTAGAGTACTATGGATTTGCAGTTTCCTCAAAGGATTTTCAGAGCAGGAAATTTCATTTTTACAGAAGAGAAGGTTCCGTAAGGGAAATACACGATTATCTTTTTTACCCAGCGCATATAATCTTTAAAAAAACAGTGATAAAAGGAGCTGAAGAGAAAGTAGAGAAGAAAAAAATAAAAAACGATGGATATATAGACCCATTCACTGCAAGTCTTTATTACTATAGACAGATTATAAACAGAGAAAAAATCTATAAGAAGATATTTTTCAATGGAAAAAGTTACTATATTCCTGTAAAAAGAATTAAAGACACCCAGATAAAAATAAACGGAAAAAGATATAAAGCAGTATATGCAGAGATAGACCCAAGTAAAGTGAAAGTTGGAGGTGTTATACAACCAACAGGAATCTGGAAAATATGGATTGATAAAAAGAAAAAAATATTACTGAAAGGAATTTTAAAGATTAGAGTTGGCTTTGTAACCGTGGAAATAAAACGATAAACCCTGGCACCGACCTACGTTCCCGACCGGTTTCCCGGCCAGTATTATCGGCGCTGGGGAGCTTAACTGCCGGGTTCGGAATGGAGACCGGGTGTTTCCTCCCCGCTATGGGCACCAGGGAAATG
>Ga0256833_1001310_pt1 | contig 18426 bp, 14 predicted proteins | sample 356284metaG_FD_190535 | JGI IMG/M metagenome (GOLD analysis project Ga0256833, IMG submission 190535) | Hydrothermal vent microbial communities from Mid Atlantic Ridge, Atlantic Ocean - 356-284 | ecosystem: Environmental > Aquatic > Marine > Hydrothermal vents | place: Atlantic Ocean: Mid... | reverse complement strand
TTTCTGCTCCTTCTTGGGCGTTTATCACAGGGGCTAATTCTACCATTTCGAAAACTGCAAGTTTAAGTTTGCTGTGTATAGAACGGACAGCAGCCCCTATTTGGGCATCATCGTAGCGAGAAAGATCCTCCTGTAAAAAATCTAAAAACCGGCCTTCTTTTTGGAGGGTCCCTAAAAAGGCTGCTAGGTAAGCCTGCGGAGGGGGCTGTGAAGCTTTTACTTCTTTTGGTGTTTCATCTTTTTCTTCGAGTTTTTTGGTCGGGAGAGAGGGCTTTTCTGAGGGTGCCGGCTGGGGCTTTGGTTCAGGAAGGAGCAGGGCCGAAATCCCTCCTCCCAGAAGAGGGAGACCAATCAAAGCTCCCAAGGCCCACAGTGGAAGAACATCTTTGAAATAATACCCCAGGCCACCTAAAGCGAGGGCTATCAAAAGGCTTATGAAAAAGACCAAGATTCTGGGACTCTTCATGAAATTTTCCCCTCTCGGTAAGAGTGCATCATTTCAAGGAAGCGGTCAAAGAGATAGACAGAATCGTGGGGTCCGGGGGCATTTTCCGGATGATATTGTACCGAAAAGAGAGGAAGTTCCCGATGCCTTATACCTTCAAGGGTGCCATCATTAAGGTTTATATGGGAAATTTCTACCTCTTTGGGGAGTTCTTCCGGGCGTACGCAAAAGCCGTGATTTTGGGAGGTAATTTCTATGCGACCAGTGGCAAGGTCCTTAACCGGTTGATTAGCCCCCCGATGTCCGAATTTGAGTTTAAAAGTGCTCGCCCCTAAAGCTTGCCCAAGCATTTGATGGCCTAAGCAAATACCGAAAATGGGCCTTTTGCCAAGGAGATCTTTGGCAGTTTCTATTACATAAGTTACAGCTGCCGGATCTCCTGGCCCATTTGAAAAGAAAACTCCATCGGGTTCGTAAGATAAAATTTCGGCCGCTTTAGTATGGGCGGGGACAATCAAAAGTTGACAGCCTCTGGCTTCCATAAGACGGAGTTGATTGAATTTGAGGCCACAATCTATCACCACTACTCGGGGGCCTCCGTTAGGGTCGAAAGGCTCCAAAGGGATAATTTGTCCGTTCTTCCAACGGTAAGGAGCTTCGCAGGTCACCTCTTTTACTAAATCTCGTCCTACAAGACCTGGCGAAGCTTTCACTCGCTCCAGGAGAGAGGCGGGGTTTAAATCTTGCGTAGAGATTCCGGCTTTCATGGCACCTTGGAGACGAATGTGGCGGGTAAGGGCTCTCGTGTCAACTTGGTCCACCCCTAAAATTCCATAAGCTTTAAGCCATTCTCCGAGAGACCGCTTAGCGCGCCAGTTACTATAAAAGGGCTGGTACTCTCTCACCACGAAAGCTTCTACCTGAATACGCAAACTTTCGTTGTCTTCGTCATTTATTCCGTAATTACCTATCAGAGGATAAGTCATAGTGACAATTTGCCCGCGATAAGAAGGGTCGGTAAGAATTTCTTGATAACCGGTCATAGCGGTATTGAAAACAATTTCGCCAAAAGCCTCCCCCGACCCTGTAAAAGATCTTCCCCAGAAGGTAGTTCCGTCTTCAAGAACTATTAACGCTTTCATTTGCTTTCCTCCAACTTCTCGGCGCTTTATTACCACGCTCAGCGCCAATTTGCTAGCCAAACGCAGCGCAAGTAGCTCTTCTATGGCAAGTAGCTCTTCTATGGTATAAAGGGCCTTGACAGGGGAAGGAGGAGCGCATGGCAGAGATAATTCCCATTTCCATTGAGGAGGAACTCAAAAAATCCTACTTGGACTATGCTATGAGCGTTATTGTGGGGCGAGCGCTTCCCGACGTGCGTGATGGGCTCAAACCCGTGCAGCGTCGTATCCTTTATGCCATGTACGAGCTCAAAAACGATTGGAACAAACCCTACAAGAAAAGTGCCCGCATTGTGGGAGACGTAATCGGTAAATACCATCCCCATGGCGATATGGCCGTTTACGACACTTTAGTACGGATGGCTCAAGATTTTACTATGCGCTACCCCTTAATAGATGGCCAGGGAAATTTCGGCTCTATGGATGGCGATGCTCCGGCAGCCATGCGTTATACCGAAGTGCGGATGGCCAAGATTGCCCATGAACTCCTTGCGGATATCGAAAAAGAAACCGTTGATTTTATGCCGAACTACGATAATTCGCTGCAAGAACCAATAGTGCTTCCCAGCCGCATTCCCAATCTCCTCATCAATGGGTCCTCGGGTATTGCTGTGGGAATGGCCACCAACATCCCACCCCACAATTTAGGCGAGGTGGTTGACGCCTTAGTAGCCATGATCCACAACCCTGATATTACCCTTGATGAGCTTTTAACCTATATCAAAGGACCCGACTTCCCCACAGGGGCCTTTATATATGGTACCGAGGGCATTAAAGAGGCCTATGCCACTGGTAAAGGGCTAATTAAGATGCGAGCCCGAGCCCACATCGAAAGGGAGGGTGGAAAGACAGCTATTGTAATTACAGAACTTCCTTATCAAGTTAACAAGGCCAAATTGGTAGAGAAAATAGCGGCTCTTGCTCGCGACAAGAAAATTGAAGGCATTGCAGAAGTTCGAGACGAATCTGACCGGGAGGGCCTTAGAGTAGTAGTTGAACTCAAGCGTGAAAAGCAGGATTTTGCCCCGGTAATCTTAAACCAGCTCTATAAGCAGACTCCTCTGGAATCCACTTTCGGGATCATTATGTTGGCTCTGGTGAATAACCGGCCTGAGCAGCTTAATCTCCGCGAGCTTCTGGGGCATTTTTTGGCTCACCGCCGAACGGTGGTAATCCGCCGCACTCTTTATGACCTCCGCAGGGCCCAAGAACGGGCTCACATCCTTGAAGGACTATTAACTGCTCTGGCCCATTTAGACGAGGTGATAGCCCTTATTAGAGGCTCTAAAACACCCCAGGAAGCAAAAGAGGGTCTTATTTCCAAGTTTGCTCTTACGCCTCTTCAGGCCCAAGCCATTTTAGATATGAGGCTTCAGCGTCTAACAGGTCTTGAACAGGAAAGGATAAAGGCAGAACACGAAGAACTAAAACGCCAGATTGCTTGGTTTGAGAAGATTTTGGCTGATGAAAAAGTGTTAATGAAGGTTATCGAAGACGAACTCTTGGCCATCAAAAAGGAATATGCTGACCCCCGCCGTACAGAAATTATCCCCAATGTCGAGGAATTTTCCGTGGAAGATCTCATTGCAGAGGAAAGCGTGGTAGTAACAGTTACCCACCGGGGCTACATTAAACGTTTGCCTGCAAGCACTTACCGGAGCCAGCGGCGCGGAGGGCGGGGAAAAATTGGAGTCGAGGCGGGAGGAGAAGACCTCGTTACTCAGCTCTATGTAGCCTCTACCCACGATTATTTCCTTTGTTTCACCAATAAAGGAAGAGTTTATTGGCTTAAGGTGTACGATATCCCCCAGGCGGGCCGCACAGCAAAAGGAACAAGCTTACGAAACCTCTTGCCCCTTTCTGAAAAAGAAAAGCTTACCACTCTGCTGCCTGTTCGCCGGTTCAGTGAAGATCAGTTCGTCTTTTTTGCCACCCGCAGAGGCCTCGTCAAGAAGACTCCTTTGGCAGCCTTTTCTAACCCCCGTAGTACCGGAATTGTGGCTGCTACTTTGAAACCAGAAGATGAGCTAGTAGCCGCGGCTATTACGGATGGTAAAAAGGAGATCCTTCTGGTGACCAAGATGGGACAAGCAATTAGGTTTCCCGAAGCAGATGTAAGACCTATGGGAAGAACCGCGGCAGGGGTGAAGGGAATTGATCTTGGTAAAGGGGATGAAGTGGTAGGGCTTGAAGTTTTACCTTCCAATGAAGAAGGGGCGCTGCTTAGCGTAACAGAGCTAGGCTATGGTAAACGAAGCCTGCTTAAAGAGTATCGTACTCAAAGTCGTGGCGGAAAGGGCATTATAGCTATGAAATTAAATGATAAAACAGGTAATCTCGTTGGTTGTGCGCGAGTGGAGGAAAAAGATGAAATAATGCTTGTTTCCTCTGCCGGAAAAATTATCCGTTTGCGGGTGAAAGATATCCCTGTTCAAGGCCGAGCAACCCAAGGGGTGCGTCTATTTATGCTTACTCCTGGGGAAAAAATCGTCTCTCTAGCGAAGTTGGCGGAAAATCAGACTTCTTGATATAAAGCATCTCGTTCGATGGGTTTAAAGCCGGCTTCACGGATAAGACGTTCTATTTCTTGGCGGCTGAGGGCTTTGTTTTCTTCTTTACCCGAAAATTCGCTTATTTTTTCTTCTAAAACTGTCCCATGTAAATCGTTGGCTCCGAAATGAAGAGCTACCTGGGCTAATTTAATCCCCATAAAGACCCAATAAGCCTTGATGTGAGGGAAATTGTCAAGGATGAGACGGGAGATAGCTATCATTTTTAGATCTTCAAAGCCAGTTGTAGGAGCTATTTCCTTACGGAGATAAGATTTTTGTGGGAGAAAAGGTAAAGGAATGAAACAGAGGAATCCATTTGTTTCATCTTGTAGTTCTCTTAAAGCCAAAAGATGTTCTAAACGTTCTTCATAGGTTTCTAGGTGTCCATAGAGCATGGTGGCGTTAGAAGGGATACCGAGTTTGTGAGCAGTTCGGGCAATTTCTAGCCATCTTTTCCCGGTAATTTTTTGGGGGCATAATTTTTGCCGGATGCGTTCCGAAAAAACTTCTGCTCCGCCACCTGGAAGACAAGAAAGCCCGGCTTTTTTGAGGTCAAGTAGAACTTCTTGGACGTCTTTACCGGAAATTTTGGCCAAATGATCAATTTCGACACATGTGAAAGCCTTTATCTGTGCTTCTGGAAAGCGTGTTTTGATGGCCTGGAGGAGGTTTAGGTAATATTCATAAGGAAGATAAGGATGCAAACCACCTACAACGTGAATTTCGCGGATTTTACCAGAGGAAGGCTCAAGTTTTTGCAAAATTTCATCGATACTAAGTTCGTAAGCTTCCTTATGACCAGGGGGGCGTCCAAAGGCGCAAAATTTGCAGAGGTTCAGGCAGACGTTGGAATAATTAACGTGACGATTAAAGACATAATATACTTTGGAACCGTGTAATTTTTCTTTAACTAGGAGGGCTAGTTTCCCAATGCCCAAAAGATCATGGCTTTGGAAAAGCTTGAGCCCATCTTCAAAAGTTAGGCGGGTATTTGATTGGATTTTTTCGTAAATTTGATGTAGATCTTTATCGACAAAGGAAAACATGTTTTTAGGGCTAACAAATCTTTAGGGCTCCGGCAAGATATGAGAGAGGACAAAGTCCCCTTTTTTGCGGATGAAGAATTTTTACGCCAAGAAAGAGAACGTGCTCGAAAACTTAGGCATACGAAATGGTGGCGGAAAAAATGCTCAAGAGGTGTCTGCTACTATTGTGGACGAAAAGTAAAACCTTCTGAACTTACTATGGATCATGTCATTCCTCTTTCACGGGGGGGGCGAAGTGTAAGAGAAAATTTAGTCCCAGCTTGTAAGGAATGTAACATTAAAAAAAAATATATGCTTCCTTGGGAATGGGAGGAATATCTGAAATTTTTGAGAGGAGAAAAAAATGTTTCCAATGATTAGAGTTCTGTTTTTGCTGATTTTTTTGTTTGCTAAATCCTCTCATGTTCTTTTGGCCGCTGATACGAGTTTTGAAGAATATATTATAGGACCAAGTGATGTCTTGGAAATTTTTGTTTGGAAAGAGCCAGATTTCTCTCGTGAAGTATTAGTTAGACCTGACGGAAGGATTACCTTGCCTTTAATAGATGATGTAATGGCAGCAGGAAAGACTCCTTTGCAATTAAAAGAAATAATACAGAAAAAACTTCAAGAATATATAGATCTTCCTGTTGTTACTGTTATTGTTAAAGGAATAGAAAGTAAGTATTACTATATCATAGGTGAAGTTGCTCATCCGGGAGGTTACTTGTTCAATAAGCCAATTACAATACTTCAAGCCTTGGCTTTAGCAGGTGGTTTTTCTGAATGGGCTAAGAAGGATAAAATAATGGTCATCAGGAGCCGATCTGATGGAAAAAGATTTTTCTTGTATTTTAATTATGAAGAAACGATAAAGGGGCGGAAAATAAATGATTTCTACTTAAAACCAGGAGATATTATTTTAGTGCCATAATTATTGATAGGAGCTATTAAATCGGACATGTTAATGATTAGTTTTTTATTTTGGAGAGCGGGGAAAGGGTTTGTTTTAGAGAGTAAATATTGACAAAAATGCTCCCGGTAAGAATAAGGAGTTTTTCTATGTTGTTACTGTTAATATTTGTTTTTATGTTTGTTTTCTTTAATGTTTCCTCTTTTGCATATAAAGAAACATATTTTGTGACTTTGTATGGAGATACTCAATATTCTGATAATATTTATCTTTCAAATACTGATGAGGAAGATGATGTCATTACAAATTTAGGTTTAATATTTGTAGCTGATAGAACTTCGAGAGTTTCTGATTTAAAATTTGAGTATAATCTTGGCCGGTCTTTTTATTGGCAGAAGTCTAGTAATAACGCTTTTAGGCATAATTGTTCACTTTTGTATTCAAAAGAGTTATCTAAAAAACTATCTTTTTCTTGGGTGGGTAATTATTATCGTACCGAAGATGTTATCGAACCCGATGAAGAAGTTTATCGAGAAAGGAAAAAGAGAGAACCTTATTATCGTATTAGTTCTTCTTTCCGAATGTCCTATGAATACTTAAAAGATTCATTTGTTTCTTTTGGAGGCAATATAAACTATTTACAAAATAAAGATCCCTCTGTAGAAGATTCTAGAATATATTCAGAGTATTTTTCTTTCTCGCGGAGTTTTACTAAGTTTTTTGTTCAGGTAAAATTTCTTTTTTTTCAAAGAGAATTTGAACAAACGGCCCCAGTAGAAACTTATTCAAATTTTTGGTCTTTTGGTTATCGTCTGGCTCATAATAAACATATATCGTGGGACTTTTCAGCTGATCGCACTCAAGATAAAGATCCTTCTGGAGAAGACTATTGGTCTTATTCTGTGGGAATTTCTTATGTTTGGAATCCTGAAAAAGACCAAACTTACTATTTTCGTTTAGGGTCCTATTTTAGGAAAGTTGACGGAGGTGATAAAGATAAGGGGTTAACTTTTGCAGTCAATTATCTGAAAAGGTATAAGCATTCCAGTTTTTCAGTTTCTGGTTCTGGAGGGTATCGCTATGAATATGCTGAAGCCAATAATAGAGGTTTTACACAATATTATAACATATCATTTTCGTACCAATATCAGTTATCAAGGTATCTTGATTTAAGAAGTTCTATTTTTTATAGAATCGAAGATTTTAAAGAAAGACAATCTAAAGAAACGGAAACGTATGGTTTTAATATTTCTCTTAATAAAAGGTTAACTAAAAATGTGACTGCTTCTTTAGGATATTCTTATCGTGAGGCCGATTCAGATTTTTCTGAAGATGAATATTGTGTAAACACGGTAATTGCTACTATTTCTTATACTGGAGAAATATGGAAAGGTAAGGAATTTCCGATTCGTCTTTGGCCATTTTAGGGGGTTATATGGAGCAAAAGATACCATTTAAAATGGATCCTTATGCCTTACTTACTTTTCTATGGAGAAGAAAATGGTTAATTATTTTTCTCTTTATTCCCATTTTTGCTTTAGCTGAGGTCCATGTGTTAAGGTCTCCCAAAATATATAGAGCTTCAGTTACATTATCTATTGTTCCACAAAGAGTGCCGGCGTCATATGTTAGATCTACTGTTTCAGGAGATATGGAGGCATTTGTCCATTCTATCTGGCAAGAAATTACAAGTCGTAGAAGTTTAGAAGTTCTCATACGTGAGTATAATTTATATCCTAATATGGTTGAAATGTTGCCCATGGAAACAGTAGTTGAGCGTATGAGAAAAGCTATTAAAGTTTCACGGCCTAGAGGTGGCCGGAGAAATGTTTTTATAATTAGTTTTGAATATTATGATCCAAAAGTTGCGGCAAAGGTTGTTAACAGAATAGCTAATGTTTTTATTGAAGAAAACCTAAAATTAAGAGAAGAACAGGCAAAAACGATAACAGCTTTTTTAGATGAAGAATTGAAAAGAATAGAAAATCAACTGAGAGAAAGGGAAAAAGCAATTCAAGAATATAAAAGGAAATATATGGAAGAGCTTCCGGAACAAAAGGATACAATAATATCTATTTTGGGTCGCCTACAGAAAGAAAATGAAGCTTTACAAATGCGGAAAGAAATGCTTCAAGATAGAAAGGTTGCTATTTTGGAGCAACTCAAAAATTATCAACAAGGAGTAAACTCGGAAGCAGCAACAGATACAGAAGATTTTTCTGCATCTTTGGCACAATTGCAACAAAAATATGAGGCTCTTTTGTCGAAATATACAGAAAAGCATCCTGATGTAATTAGATTGAAGCGTTTAATAGAAAAAAAGAAAAAAGAATTGCAAAGTATACCTTTCAATAACGATAGTGCAAAGTCTTCAGAGCCGACTATCGTTGGACAACTTAAAAAACAACTAAGAGAAATTGATAGTGAAATTAAGAAGATCGATGAATTATATATCAAAAATAAAGAAAAAATAGCTCTTTATCAGAAAAGACTAGAAAATATTCCAAAAAGAGAGCAGGAACTAAAGGATCTTGCAAGGGATTATGCAAATCTTATGAAGACTTACCAGATGTTACTTGATAAAAAAATTCAGGCAACAATGGCAGAAACATTAGAAAAAAGACAGCAAGGAGAACAATTCAAGATTATTGATCCGGCGAGAGTCCCAGAAGTTCCTATTTCTCCGAATACAAAAAAAATTTTATTCATGGGAGCTATTTTGGCGTTGGCTGCTGGGTTAGGTTTTGCCTTTGTGCTTGAATTCTTTTTGGATAAAAAAATATACGATCCCACTATCTTAGAAGCATTTTATCAAACTAAAGTTTTAATTATTGTTCCTAAAATAATGTTGCCTGAAGAAAAAAGGAAGGCAATAGCTAAGTCCCTATTTTTAGGTTTTATTGCTTTAGTTGGTTTATCAGGGAATATAGCACTCCTTTATTTAATATGGCGTAATACTCCAATTTGATGTTTTATAAATTTTTTGGATTATCAAAAAATCCTTTTGAAGTAGATCCGGATCCAAATTTTTTATATTTAAGCCCCCAGCATAGGGAAGCTCTTTCGCATCTTACTTATAGTGTTATAGCAAGAAAACCTTATTTGTTGCTTACAGGTGATATAGGTGTTGGAAAAACCACATTATTAAATTATTTTATTAGAAATATTAAAAAAAAGCAGGATATTTTTTTGGTCCCAATTTATAATCCAAATTTAACAATTGCGGATTTTTATCATTTATTGTCAGATCAAGTTAAGATTGGAATAAATGTTCCTAAGCCCAAATTTCTTATAGAATTTTCTAATAAATTATTAAAATTGGCAACTGAGGGTAAAGCCTTGGTAATTGTTATTGACGAGGCTCAGGCAGCTTCAGAGGAACTTCTTGAAGAATTACGTCTGTTATCTAATGCTACTTACGGCAGTAATTCTCTAATAATGATTTTAGTAGGACAACCGGATCTTTTACAAAAGCTTTCTTCTCCTAAGTTGAGTTCTTTGAGGCAGAGATTTTCTTATCGTTATCACTTAGGGCCTTTTCAGGATGAATACGAAGTATCACAATATCTCATTACAAGAATTTTAAGATCTGGTTCACCTAAAACCCGAATTTTTAATAATGAAGCAATAGCTGAAATATTTCATCTTTCAAGGGGAGTTCCCCGTGTTATAAATATTTTGGCAGAACATGCTATGATAAATGCTTATTTGAGGAAAGAAACGGTTGTGGGAAGAGAAGATGTCAAAATGGCGGCTAAGGAAGTAGAACATGTTTTCGTCTCTCCCAAAAAATCTTTCCAGACAAATTTTGAAATTTCAGAGGTTAATTCTCGGAAAAAGAGTTATTCTAGTTGGTTCTTAACATTATTTTTGATTTTTTTTCTGATTTTGACGATATATTTTTTGGTTAATCCAGAAAAAATTTCAGATTTCTGGAGGTTGTTTTGGGGAAAATAACCAAATTGCTCGAAAACATTGAAGATTCGAAAATAGGATTTCGCAAAACAGAAACAAATAAGAGTTTTAAAAGTGAAGTTGATTTATCGTTACCCGAAATAAAACTTGGAGACATTGACCCTAAATTTGTAGTATATCATGATCCAGAAAGTTTTAGTGCAGAAAATTTTAAAATACTTCGTAGTCAAATTCTTCATCCTCGTACAGGGCTTCCTTCAAGGTTTATTTTAGTAACAAGTGCAGTTCCTCAAGAAGGAAAAACTTATATTGCAATTAACTTAGCCTTTTCCTTTGCTAGAAGTGTTCCTACTATTCTCATTGAGACAGATTTAAGAAGACCATCTTTTACCCATTTTCTTGGAATAAATCCGGAAAAGGGCCTTGCTGATTATCTTTTAAAAAAGTGTGCTTTGTCAGATATAGTTTTGAAAACTGATTATGATAATCTATTTTTGGTTTCTTCTGGTAGTAACTATAAGGATATTAAAGATGTTTTTAGTTCGGAAAAGATGGTTAATTTCTTAGAGGATCTGCGAAGAACTTTTTCTGGTTTTTTCTTTATTTTTGATTCTGCTCCATTAATGGTTGCCTCTGAAACTATATCCTTGTCTCGTTTAGTTGATGGAGTTCTTTTTGTGGTAAGATATGCTTTCTCTGATAGAGATATTGTTGGAGAGGCCCTAGAAAAAATAGGGAGGTCTAAGCTATTAGGTTTTGTTTTTAATTCTTACAGCCCCTCAGTTCTAGGTCTTTTTTCTCCTAAATTAAAGCATGTTAAATATATATATCAAAATCATTAAGAGCTTATGATTTGGCTGTTTCATCGTTACTATCCGGCTCGCAAGTTGTTATTTTTTCTTTCTGAAAGTTTTTTGATTTTTTTTGCTTCTTTATTGGCTTTTTGGCTCCATACTCGTCTTTTTTCTCTTTATTTTTTTGATTTTGAATTTGTTGGAAAAGTTTTTCTTGTTTCTTTATTTTTTCAGCTCTGGTTATATTACTATGATCTTTATGCGTTTAAACGTGAAGATTCTCTTGTGGACGTTTTTTTGCGTCTTTTGCAAGCTGTTGGGATTGCAACTTTTCTTTTAGGTTTAGTCTATTTGGTTTTTCCTTCTTTAATGATTAGCAATTGGTCTTTTATGGTTTTTTTGTTTGCTGTGCTTCTCTTTGCTGTTTCTTGGCGATTACTTTATTTTTTCTTTCTGAAAAATGGATATTTAAATGAAAAAATAGCTTTATTGGGCTGCTCTTCTCTTGCTTATGAGATTGTTAATGAAATTTATCAACAACTTGATTGTGGATTTACAGTTTCTGCTCTTTTTTTGCCATTAAGGGAGGATTGTAAAGATTTTCTTTTGACTTTGCCCTTTTCTCCTTCTATTTATTATGGATATCATAATATTTATTCTATATGTCGGAGATTGGGTATTAAAAAGATTGTGGTAGCTTTGGAAGATCGTCGAGGTAATCTTCCTATTGAAGAGCTTTTGGAATGCAGAATGCGAGGTATTGATGTTGTCGAAGGGGAGACTTTTTACGAGCATTTAACTGGCAAAATAATTGTTGAGAAAATTAGGCCTAGTTGGCTTATTTTTCATGGTGGTTTTTGTAAGTCTTCTTTTGCCTTATTTTTGAAGCGGGTCTTTGGTGTTTTGTTGGCTTCTTTTGGCTTGCTTCTTTCGGCTCCATTAATAATAGTTATCGCTATCTTAATAAAGATAGATTCTCCTGGTCCTGTTTTGTTTGTTCAAGAAAGGGTTGGTAAAGATGGTAAAATATTTAAACTTTATAAGTTCCGTTCTATGAGAGTAGATGCAGAAAAAGATGCTCCCAAATGGGCTAGTAAAGATGATCCTCGTGTAACAAGAGTTGGGAAAATTATTCGTAAATTAAGATTAGATGAAATTCCGCAAATGTGGAATGTCTTAAAAGGAGATATGTCTTTCGTGGGGCCTAGGCCTGAGAGACCTTATTTTGTAGAACAACTTCGTAAGAAAATCCCTTTTTATGACCAGAGACATACTGTTCATCCAGGGATAACAGGTTGGGCTCAAATTTGCTATCCTTATGGAGCCTCAGAGAGGGATGCCTTAGAAAAGCTAAAATATGATCTCTATTACATTAAATATATGTCAATTATGTTTGATCTTTTTATTATTTTTAAAACCATCCAAATAGTCCTTTTTGGTAAAGGAGCACGCTAATGTGTGGTATTATCGGATACGTAGGATCTAGACCGGTAATCCCGGTCCTTTTAGAGGGTTTGAGGAGGCTTGAATATCGAGGGTATGATTCTGCCGGAGTTGCGGTCCTTGATGAGGGACGACTCAAGATTATTCGGGCCCTTGGGAAATTGGTTAATCTTCAAGAGAGGGTGGTGGAGTATGGGAAAAATCCCAAAGGTATCGGATTAGGGCATACCCGTTGGGCTACACATGGAGAGCCTTCGGAAGAAAATGCTCATCCTCATGGAGATTGTGCCCACGAATTAGTGGTGGTGCACAATGGTATTATCGAAAATTACCACCAGCTCCGGCGAGAACTAGAATCCAAAGGGCACGTGTTTCTTTCTCAAACTGATACAGAAGTTCTTCCTCATCTCATCGAAGAGGCTTTGAAAGAGAGCGCTGATCTGCTTCAAGCTGTTCGGAAGGCTTTAGCACAGGTAAAGGGAGCGTATGCCATGGGGGTTCTTTGGTCTCGAACCCCTGACACATTGATTGCTGCTAGGAATCAAAGCCCTTTGGTTATTGGACTTGGGGAAGGAGAAAATTTTATTGCTTCTGATATTCCGGCAGTTTTACCTTGGACGAGGCGGGTTGTTTTTCTTGAAGACGGGGAAATGGCCATTTTAACCAAAGACGATTGTTGTCTTCTTCGTATCGATTCCGGAGAAAGAATTTCTCGCCAGCCGGTATTTATTCAATGGGATGCCGCAATGGCAGAAAAGGCAGGGTTTAAACATTTTATGCTTAAGGAAATTTACGAACAACCCCAAGCGGTACTTAATACTTTTCGGGGTCGTCTCAATCCAGAAACCGGAGAAGTTGATCTTCCTGAGCTAAATCTTTCTTTGGAAGAGATTCAAAACTTAGAAAAAATTTGTATCTTGGCTTGTGGGACCTCGTATCATGCTGGCCTTATTGGGAAATATCTTTTGGAGCGTTGGGCTAAAATTCCGGTAGAAGTAGATCTGGGCTCAGAATTTCGGTACCGAGATTTTCTGTTGAGCTCCAGATCTTTAGTAATTCCTATTTCCCAATCTGGCGAAACGGCAGATACTTTAGCTAGTCTGCGCAGAGCAAAAGAAGTGGGAGCTAAAGCTATTGCTATTTGTAATGTTTTGGGGAGTACTATTACCCGGGAAGCAGAAGGGACCCTTTATACTCACGCAGGGCCAGAGATAGGAGTAGCTTCCACTAAGGCCTTTACTAGCCAACTTACAGCCCTTCTCCTCCTTACAATCTATTTTGGCCGTGCGCGGGGCCACCTTCCCCAAAAAGAAGCCCAACGCATTGCACAAGCCTTATTGAAGGTCCCCCAGCAAATCGAAAAAATTATTACTAAGATCCACCCTCTTCTCAAAGATTTGGCTTATGAATACCACAAAAAACACCATTTCCTTTACTTGGGACGCAATATTCTTTATCCCGTAGCCTTAGAAGGAGCTCTTAAGCTCAAGGAAATTTCATATATTCATGCTGAAGGTTACGCTGCAGGAGAAATGAAACACGGCCCTATCGCCCTTATTGATGAAGACATGCCAGTAGTGGTACTTGCTCCTTCTAATCAACACGTTTATGAAAAGATGATCAGCAATATTGAAGAAGTCCGTTCACGTCGCGGCCAGGTTATAGCCTTTGGCACCGAAGAAGATCATACTTTGGCCCGCATGGCTACTGAAAGCATCTTTTTACCTTCTTGCGAATGGGAGGTCTCTCCTCTTATTTACACTGTCCCCTTGCAACTTCTTGCATATGAAGTAGCAGTTATACGCGGCTGTGATGTGGATCAGCCTCGAAATCTCGCTAAAAGTGTAACGGTGGAATAAGTATGAGCGAAGCTATTTTGGTCACTGGTGGAGCCGGTTTTATAGGTTCCCATTTGGTAGATAAGCTGCTTGTTCGGGGAGAAGAAGTAGTAGTAGTGGACGATTTCAACGATTATTATTCGCCCAAAATCAAATGGCGTAATTTGGCTCAGGCACTTCAAAACCCTCGTTTTCATCTCGAACAAGGAGATATCAGGGATTTTCCATTTTTAGAAAGGGTTTTTAAACGCTATCCCCTAAAAATAGTTGTCCATTTGGCTGCTCGAGCAGGAGTACGCCCCTCAGTGGAAGATCCGATCCTTTATGAAGAAGTAAATGGTCTTGGAACCACCAATCTACTTGAGCTTTCCCGACGCTTTGAAGTGCCCAAATTTGTGTATGGAAGCTCTTCTTCGGTTTATGGCTTTTCAAATAAGGTCCCCTTTTCTGAAGAAGAATGTTCTGACCGACCGGCCTCACCCTATGCAGCTACTAAAAGGGCCAATGAACTTATGTGTCATGCTTATCACCATCTTTTTGGTATCAAGGTGGTCTGCTTGCGCTTTTTTACAGTGTATGGCCCCCGGCAAAGACCCGAAATGGCCATTCATAAATTCACTCGCCTTATTGATCAAGGAAAAGAAATACCCGTTTTTGGGGACGGATCGTCCAAGCGAGATTACACCTATATCGACGATATTATTCAAGGGGTGCTGGCAGCTATCGATAAAGATTTCGACTACGAAATTTTCAATCTGGGTGAGTCTCAAGTGACGGATCTCCTTACTCTCATAAGGCTCATAGAAGAAAATTTAGGAAAAAAAGCTCGGCTCAAATTTTTACCTTTTCAGCCTGGCGATGTTCCGGTAACTTACGCCGATATTACCAAGGCAAAAAAACTTTTGGGATACAATCCCCAAGTTCCTATTGAAGAAGGAATAAAGCGGTTTATCGCCTGGTACAAAAAAGAAGCTCCTTATCTTGAGGGCTAGTACAAAAGGAGGCTTTATGAAACCTGAAGAGTGTACTCTTTATCATAGTGGGTTAAGGGGAGCAGAAGCTACTTTTGGAGAATGTGCAGAAAGATGGGGCGTAAAAGAAGTGATATTTACCTACGAAGGGCATCTACCGGATAGGGCTAAAAATTTGGTAGTCCTTTCAGAAGAGGAACTCAAACGAGGTGATATTAGCATGGAGCTGGTTTCTAAAATGATGAAGCGCCACTATGCCAAGCCTGAACGTATTCGTAAAGTTTTGCAAGTAATTTTCCATATGGTTAACAAGGGTTATCAGGTCTTTATCGTAGGAGAAATCCTTCCCAACAACACCGTCAAAGGTGGAACAGGCTGGGCTGCAGAATTAGCCAAGCTTTTTAATCGTCCGCTCCATGTCTTTGATCAAACACAAGAAAAGTGGTTCACCTGGCAGGAAGGTAAGTGGGTCGAAGACAACCCTCTCATTAGTTATCAGACCTTTGTTGGTACCGGGACGAGAAATCTTACTTCTGCAGGTAAAAAGGCCATTGAAGAGCTTTTTGAACGTTCTTTTTCCTGATTTAACGGCGACCTCTAAGAAAATTGTCTATTCCTAGACGTTGCCAAAGACGATCGATCTTTTCTTTTACTTCAGGCTCCATTTTAATGACATCTGGCCAATCTCTTTCAAACCCTTCTTCTGGCCATTTACGGGTAGCATCGATGGCCATCTTGCTTCCGTAGTAAGGAAGGGGGGAAGCGTGATCTAAGGCGTCCACCGGGCCTTTGACGAAGAAGATGTCTCTTTCGGGGTCAATGTTATTTCCCAAGCGCCACAGGCATTCTGAAAGATCTTGCACATTGACTTCCTTATCGAAAATTACGATGATCTTGCAAAACATCATTTGTCCTAAACCCCAAAGAGCACAGGCCACCTTCCGGGCATGACCAGGATAACGCTTATCTATCGAAACAAAAGCTAAATTATGAAAGACCCCTTCAAGGGGAAGATTGATATCAACGATTTCCGGAAGAGTTTTTCTAATCAAAGGAAGGAAAAGTCTTTCTGTAGCCTTGGCCAGATAGCAATCTTCTTGGGGAGGCTTCCCTACAATAGTAGCAGGATAAATGGCATCTTTTCGCATGGTCATACAGGTGACATGAAAGACAGGATAATAGTCTGGCAAAGAATAGTAACCCGTATGATCTCCGAAAGGTCCTTCAAGGCGCCTCTCTCCGGGCTCTACGTATCCTTCTAGTACAATCTGGCTGTTGGCAGGGACTTCTAGATCTACGGTAAGGCATTTGACCAACTCTACGGGTTTTCCTCTTAAAAAGCCAGCAAAGAGCATTTCATCTACATCATCTGGTAAGGGGGCGGTAGCAGCATAGGTTACAGCTGGATCAGGGCCTATAGCTACTGCAACAGGGAGTCTTTTTCCCAATTGTTCTGCTACCCGAAAGTGTTGAGCTCCTCCTTTATGAAGATGCCAATGCATCCCGGTGGTATTGCGGTCAAAAACCTGCATGCGATACATACCAGCGTTACGAATCCCGGTCAGGGGGTGTTTAGTGATTACTACAGGTAAAGTGATAAATGGCCCTCCGTCTTGAGGCCAACAGTGAAGGACGGGCAAACGGAAAAGATCTACTTCTTTATTTTTGTAGATTATTTCTTGGCATGGGGCTTCTTTTACATATTTGGGGAAGATATTGGCCAGACGTTTGAGTTTTGGGATTAAATTGAGCTTCTTAATGATTGAATCCGGGGCCTCAATTTCTAAAAATTGCAAGACATCCTGAGCTAATTCGTCAAGACTATCTACTCCCAAAGCCAGACCCATCCTGCGGTAGCTTCCAAAGGCGTTGGTGAGCACTGGCATATCGTAGCCAGATACGTTTTCAAAGAGAAGGGCTGGACCATAAAGTTTACAGACGCGATCCGTGACTTCAGGAATTTCAAGTCGGGGGGAAAGAGGTTCTTTAATACGTAAAAGTTCTCCTTCTTTTTCGAGCCGGGCTACAAAGGCCTGTAGATCTCGGTAAGCAATCATGATACTTCCTCAAAAATATCTTTGCGAAATGCATTCGGAGGGGGTACCGGATAGTCTCCGGTAAAACAGGCTAAACAAAATCGTTTTTTATTTCCTTGTCCGGCCTTCAGAAGGCCTTCCAAAGAAAGATAATGGAGGAGGTCAAGTTCTAGATAACGCCTTATTTCTTCCACGGAATGTTTGGCGGCGATGAGTTCACCCCGAGAAGGAAAATCTATGCCGTAAAAACAAGGAAATTTAATAGGGGGGCAGCTAATAAGCATGTTTACCTGGTAAGCTCCAGCTTCTTTAATGGCCCTAATACGGGTGCGACTAGTTGTTCCTCGTACTAAAGAATCATCTACTACTGCTACCCTTTTGCCCCGCAATATTTCTTTTACTGGGTTCAATTTCACTCGTACAGAGAAATCTCTCATACTTTGAGATGGTTGAATAAATGTACGTCCTACATAGTGATTACGAATAACTCCCATCTCAAAGGGCAGCCCTGCCTTTTGGGCATAGCCTATGGCAGCATAATTTCCAGAGTCGGGAAAGGGCATAACAAAATCGGTATCAAGAGGGCATTCTTTTGCCAATTCAAAGCCCAGGCGCTTGCGAAAAGCGTAAACGTTTTCTCCAAAGATGTAGCTATCGGGACGAGCAAAATAAATAAATTCGAAAATGCAATGGGCAAGATGTTCTTCTTTAATAGCTTGGAAAGAAGTGAGGCCGTTTTCATCAATAAGGAGAATTTCACCAGGTTTTACATCTCGCAAATATTGGGCTTGGACGAGATCAAAAGCGCAAGTCTCAGAGGCTACAATATAGCCACCGTTTAGCATCCCGAGAGCAAGAGGGCGAAAACCATGAGGATCTCGAAAAGCAATGAGTTTGTCTTGGGCCAAAAGGACGATGGAGTAAGCCCCCTCAATAATTTCCATAGTTTCTTTAATGGCTTCAACCAATCCTTTGCGGAGGGCCTTGGCCAAGAGATGGACTATGACTTCGCTGTCCATGGTAGTTTGAAAAAGGGACCCCTGTTTTTCAAGTTCCGTCCGGAGAAGGTGGGCGTTTACAAGATTTCCGTTATGGGCCAAGGCAAAGGTTTGTTTTCCGTGAGTGACACAAAAAGGTTGGGCATTTTTGACAGTTGTCGAACCAGTAGTAGAGTAACGTACATGTCCTACTGCTATGTGGCCCTGTAGTTTATTAAGGATGGCCTCGTTAAAAACATCTGCTACCAAACCCAAAGCCCGGTGTTCACGTACCGTTTTGCCATCTGAAACCACAATACCCGCACTTTCTTGCCC
>Ga0256833_1001309_pt1 | contig 18434 bp, 18 predicted proteins | sample 356284metaG_FD_190535 | JGI IMG/M metagenome (GOLD analysis project Ga0256833, IMG submission 190535) | Hydrothermal vent microbial communities from Mid Atlantic Ridge, Atlantic Ocean - 356-284 | ecosystem: Environmental > Aquatic > Marine > Hydrothermal vents | place: Atlantic Ocean: Mid... | reverse complement strand
AATTAGCCATCTTTTTCGAAGGAAGACTGGACGAGTATTTAGAGTTGTAACCGAGTGTTACTTTTAGTGGCTGACACAGATTTTTTTACGGTCTCGAAATTTTATTGCTCAAAGCTGAAAGCATAAAGCTCAAAGCTTTTTTTTGAAACCTCGAACTAGATACTTAGTTAAACTTTAATTTAACGATAGTTCCTTCTCCCTTTTTAGAGTCTATACTAAAATCTATATTATTCTCTTTAGCAATTTGAGATACTATACTTAAACCTATTCCAAAGCCACCTTTATCTTTATTGGCTCTTTTATATCTTTTTATAACTTCATTTAATTGCTCTTTTTCTATACCAATTCCATAATCTTTGATAGTTAAGATACAATTTTCTAAAGTCACTTCTACTTTTGAATTTGGATGACTATACTTAATTGCATTTGATAGTAAATTATCAATTAATCTTTTAAGTAACTCTTTATTCATATTAATTTTACAAGATGATAGAAAACTCTCTATCTCTATTTTTGCAGCTTTAGCAATTGGTTCAACCTCTTCAATTTGTGATGCTGTAACCTCTGCTACATCTAATAAGACTCTATTTGATAATAGAGTCTCACTATCTAATCTATGGGCTAAAGAGTTATACATACTACTAAGTCTTTTAGCACTTGCTTTAAGTCTTGTTAATTTTTTAGGTTCTATATCTTTTAACTGCTCAATCGTCATTAAAATTGCTGAAATTGGTGTATTTAACTCATGTGTTGTATCTTCTATAAATCTATCTAAATCCTCTATCTTTTCTCGTATTGGTTTCATAAATAGTCTTGCTAAAAAGTATCCAATTAATGCCATAAATGCAAATGATATTGCTAAATAGATAGCAATTTTTATCTTTAAAGCCATTAATTTATTCTTTAACTCTGTCTCTTGTAAAATTAAATATTTAACATGTAAAAACTCAAAAAATGGTGGGTTTATTATACTAAAGCAGCTCTCATCTCCTACAACAAAGCTACCTTGAAAACTTGGCTTATCACTTAACTCACTATATATTGGATTATAGTTTTCATCAAAAAAACCAACTTTAAATCGTTTACTCTTAACAGATTTTAATATCTCTTTGGGGTCTATAATTGCTGTTGTCATCATTACATTTGCAAGTTGAGACTCAATTTTGCGAGACTCATAAAGCATTTCAAACTTTAAAGAGTTTTTTAGTGCAATAGCATTATTGTTATAAAATAGCCAACCTATTATTATTAATAAAATAAAGACTGAGCCAAGATATATAGATAAAAATCGATATAAAGAGCGTTTTTCATAACTACTTAATTCTATATCCATCCCCTTTTACATTCTCTATAACATCTGCTCCTAAAATTTTGCGTAAATTTTTAATATAAGTTCTAATAGTAGCATATGTTGGCATATCATTTTCACCCCATATATTAAAAATAATATCATCAAAACTAACTATATTTCCATTTTGTTCTAATAAAAATTGTAAAATTTGAGACTCTTTTTGCTTTAATTTAAACTCTTTATCTCCCAATTTTAAAATCTGTTTTTTAGGTAAAAATTCAAACTCTGCTACTTGTATCTCATCTAATTTAGAAAATTTACTTAAATGATGCTCTATTCTAATTTTTAACTCTTCTAAATCAAATGGCTTTTTAAGGTAATCATTTGCACCTAAATCAAAGGCTTTTTCTAAATTTTTTGCTTCTGTTAATGATGTTATAAAAATTACAGGTGTTGTATTTTTTAACTCTTTTTTAATATACTCTACAATTTCAAATCCATTAATCTCTGGAACATTTACATCTAATAAGAGCATATCGTATCTATTTGATAATATACTATCTAATGCACTCTCACCATTAAAAAAGCACTCCACACTATAGCCATTCTCAACTAAATACTCTTCGATAATCTCTTGTAAAATTAAGTCATCTTCTAATAGTAATATCTTTTTCATAAGATAATTATAGCAAAATGTATGTGTAATAACTATTTTAATTTTGAATTATAAATTTTGAATTTTGAATTATTATTAAACTTTTATTCATAATTTATAAGCTACTATTGCTGCTTTTCTCATTTTATATATTTCGCTACTATCATTCCAAAATGTTTTATACTCTAAAATTTCAAAACCATCTTTAAATATATTTAATAATTCATCTTTTTTTAATAAAAAGTTTGGATTTGAATCTTTTTTTTCATTATCTTTATCTTCTATATATGTCTCAACAATATATACTCCACCACTATTTAAAGCATCTTTAGTTTTATTAATTAACTCTCTATCTAAAAAGTTACACTTGATGATTAAATCATAACTCTTTGTTGGTTTAAAGTCATCTAAATCTGCCTCTATAATATTTATTAAACCCTTACTTCTACTTTTTAAAATCTCTAATGCTTTAATAGATATATCAACTGCATCTACTCTAAAGCCTAACTCTTCTAAAAATAGTGCATTTCTTCCAACTCCACAAGCTAAATCTAATACATCTACACCATTTGTAGCAGTTGCATATTTTTTGACAAAAAATGAAGGCTCTCTCTTCTCTATTAATTTTGGATTCTCTGTATACTTTTTATTCCACTTATTTTTATCTTTGATACTCATAATCTATTACACCTCTTACCCATAATTTTTGGATAACCTAACTTAATGGCAACTTCATATGCTCGTTTGGTAATATCACCATCATTTAAAAGTTTTAACTCTCTTATATCAAATAGATTATCTTTTTTATCTATCTTAAAATATTTAGACAAATCTTCTATAATTGCTCTTGCCATATCATTTACAGATGAAACTTTCACAATTTCACATCTTGCATATCTCTCTTTAGGAAATGAAACCTCTGCAACTCTTAAACTTGGGTCATCTCCTGGAATTTGTTGAGCTCCAAATAGAGGTTTACCACCTACTTTTGCATCTTTAAAGTTTGGAAAAAAGTGTGACAAATACTCTATTGCTCTTTTAGTTCTTTTATCTTGTAACTCTTGACTCCAACCATTTTCTATTATATCTATATATTTTTTATCTAACTTTGGGTAACTACTACTATCTGAACTACTAACTAAACCATCATTAAATAGCGTTATATCTGGTGTCATTGCATGTAGTTGAACAATACCACCACAATATGGTGTAAATTGTCCCATACCACGATTTGTTCCTCTAACACCATGAAAAACAACCTCTGCCCACTTACTACACCTTTTCCCCCACTTTGTAGTATATGCAGCTTTAAATTCAACTAATCTTTGCTCTTTAACATTTAACATATCATCAATTATGCCTGTTCTAAATCCTGCTGCGTTTATTATATAGTCTATCTCTAATTCTCCACTAAATTTACCACTATAATAAATATTAAACTTATTATTACTCTCTTTAATATTATAAACTTTACTCTCTCTAAAAATCTCTACACTATTCATACTCTCTAGTGCTAAACCACTATTAGCTGCCACTCTAAATAGATTTATTCCATACTCTTGTATAACAATTACAGGGAATTTGATACTATTAAAATCTAAATTTTTTGCAAATGGTATAAGCCACTCTTCATTTGAGGTTGGATTATCTATAATCTCTCTTTTAGCAATCTCTTCAAGTTGCTCCCTACTAAATAACTCATAATAGTTATTTGCCTCTCCTAATACTTTGTTTGTGCTATCTTTTTTAATTAACTTTTGATACTCTTTTCTTAATAACTCTAATCTTGGTAAAACATCTATAGGTTGATGTGGGTCATAAGTTGGTGTAGCAAAAATAGTTGGTCTTTTATCTATTGCAAATGGATATAACTTTGCAAACTCTATAGATTGCCTCAACAGTGTTAAACACTGAGTATCAGATATTTCTCTATATAAATTACCACCTGCATGTAGATGACAAAATGGTGGTCCACTAATTAGAGTTTTTGATTGTTCAAATAAAGTAGTATCTATTCCTAAATTTCCAAGAGTCAAAGCAGCTGTTACACCAGCTACTCCACCACCAATTATTGCAACTTTTATAGCCATATTTCCCTCTAATTTTTAGATTATAAAACTTTGGCTACTTTATCATAAACTCTTTATTTTTTCAATACTTTTATAAAAAATTATAAAAAAATTTACTTTTTATCTGATGGTATTCTTTTTATTGCCTTATTCTTATCTTTTCTTGCATATTTTTGCATATCATTAGCTTTTAAATTTAGAAGAGAAGAAGCATCATCAATATTAGTAGTCTCATCTCTTTCAAAAGATGTATCATTACTATTATGTATGCTATTATCATAAGTTTGAATATTACCTATAATTGTTCCACCTTGCTCTGTTCTAATACCTTTTGTAATAATTTCACCCTCTATTGAACCACCACTAGTTACTTCTAAAAGTTCACTTGCAACTACTTTTCCTTTAAGAGAGCCCTCTATTTTAATCTGTTTACTTTTAAACTCTGTTGCCTCAATAGTTCCACTTTTTGTAATCTCTATGGAATCGATAGAGTTAACTACACCATCAACTACTCCACCTAAAAATGTTTTATTAGCCTTAATATTACCACTAAATTTTCCACTCTCTGTAACTTCTGTAGCAGTAGAGTATATAGTTCCACTAAACTCTCCAGATATTTTTACATTTTTTGCATTTACTGTTCCAGAAAAAGTTGCACCTTTCTCTATAAATAGAGTATCATCTATAGAGACATCTCCCTCAAACTCTCCACCTATTATTAATGAGCCCTTACCATCTATCTTAGCTTTTACTTTAAAAGTATCTTTTAACATAGAGACATTTGTTGTCGGTGTTTTAATAATATCTCTAATTATCTCCTCTTTTTTAACAACTTGCTCTGGTTTATCTATAGGTTTAATTTCTTGTTTAGAAGAACTCTTTTTACTACTAAAAAATGCCATTTCTACCCCTTTTTTTTGTGATTATAATCCTCTCTATTATTATATAACTTTTTGTTTATATATTTTTTAAAATATAGCTATACAATCACTTTTAATTCATCTTTACTTATATATTCATTATACCTATAAATTAATCCAAAAATTACACTACCTTTTTGTGTCTCTAACTCATCTGTATATATATTTCCATCTACAATAGCACTCTTTTTTAAATCTACTATCTCTGATGCAATAATATCACCAATAATCTCTCCAGATATAGTTATAACTTGAGCTTTTGTCTCTAATGTAGATACTTTTGCTCCCTTTTGAATATATAAAGACTCTTTAACTAAAATATCTCCATCACTTTTACCCTCTATAAAAGCATCTGTTACAATCATATAACCAGTTAAAGAGCCATCTTTAGATATTGCAACTAAGTTTGCTTCTATTGGTGCTTCAACTATTCCATCTATTCGCACCTCTTTAGCATAAATTTCTCCTTTTACAATTGCACCAGAAGAGACTATAACACTATCTTCGCAAACTACTTCGCCATTAACTATACCATCTATAACTATTGGTTCACAACTCTTAATAGGTCCATTAATTACCATACAACGAGATATTTTAGAACCATTTTTAGGAGTTTTTATAATATCAGAACTAGTAAGGGATTTATCTTTATTTAGTGCAGATTTTTTTTTGAATATTCTCATACGCTACCCCCTTTAGTACAAATTGTACTAATTTTTTTAAGGTAGCTATATTTTTATGACATTTTGAAATAAAATTTATTTATCTTTTTTAGATGCTATATCATTAACTGCTAAAAAGGCTTGATTAAATGCAAGAGCAATAGAACCAGCACTTGTATTTACATCTCCAATTGTATATAGACCTTTAATATTTGTTTCCATTGTCTCTTCGTTATAGATTGGCTCTCCCCACTCGTTCATCTCAATATCACTATTTTTTAAGAAATCTTTAGGGCTTGTTCCACCAAGTGCATATACAACTCTATCGTAAACTTCACTAGTTCCATCTGTAAAGTTAACTTTAACTTGAGGTTGAACTCTACCCTCTACTGGGCTTGGTTCTACGCTTTCAACATCAACACCAAGTTTATTTTTAATTTTTCCCTCTGCTAAGTATCTCTCTGTAATCTCTTTATTTATAGGATTCATTCTAGAAATTTCTGCTCTTCTATAATTTAGTGTTACTTCACAACCCATTCCTAAATCTACTAAACCATAAGCATACTCACCAGCAGTATCACCACCACCAACAACCATAACTTTTTCACCCTCTTTTACTTTAGATAGGTTATAGTTAAGAACTGGTCTAATTGGTCCTGGGAATCTATATCCTGGTTTATTTGGCTTACCCATTCTACCAATTGCAACAATTACATTATGTGCTTCAATTACCCCATGATTGTGAGTATCTAACTCAAACAGACCACCTTCACCCTTTTGAACACCATAAATCTCTTGGTTATAAAGGAATTTATCTGCAACCTCTTGCTCTTGAATTAAATCTTCCATTTGGTCTAAATACTCCTCTTTAGAGCACTCCTCAAATGTTACATTACCAATAAATTCAAACTTTTTACCTTGCCAATCTTTATCTACTCTTTTACCTTTTTTATAAAATTTTCTAATCATATCAGAGTGATTATCAGCTTTATCAATTACTAAAACATTAGTAATATCTTTAAGTTTTGCCTCTATTGCACTAGCAATTCCACCAGGTCCTGCACCAACTACAACAATATCATATACAAACGACATTTAATCTCCTTAAATTGTGATAACGATATAATAATTATACCAATCTACTTAATAAGTTTAATTATATTGTTGTAAAAATTGTGTAAATTCACATAAGTGTTACGAAATGCCTAGGTTAATCATAAAATTTCGTGCAATATTGTTACTTCTTTGCTTAAAAAACTCTCCAACTTCAGCTTCATAAACCCTATCTATAGCTTCATGAAATAAGCTTAACCACCTCTCAAATGCCTTTCTATCCAAACCTTCAAGCGAAAAATGGGGTGCTAGAGGAGAACCTGTATAACTCAAATCTCCTAGTGCAGTAAATGCCCAAAAGTTTGTTAATAACTCTAAATGCTCTTGCCACTCTTTAGAATTAATATCACTCCCAATTTTTGCTATAAAAAATGGTGCTGTAATTTCATCTGCCAAAATAGTTGGGTAAAAACTCTCCACCATTGCTCTAATACTCTCTCTATTTATTGTGTTATATTTACTCATTGTAACTCCTCTACAAATAAATTTATATAAATGTTTCCATTATACTCATTTTTAGATAGAGAAAATATCAATTTAGCTCTATCACCACTATTAAACTTTTTTTTACTTCTAAACTCTATTGCACTAAATATCTTTCCACTACTATCTTTAAATCTATATCTTCTATGCTCTTTACTTTCACCAACATCATTTGCATCTAAAATATCTACATCTGCTAAAAATAGTGGCTTTAAGTTACCCTCACCATATGGTTCAAACTTATCTAAAATATCTAAGAGTTCAAAATCTATCTGTGTAAATGGTAATATACCCAAAACTCTCTTATCTTCAAACTCTTTATTACAAACTCTTGATGCTTCTATATTTAATAGACTTTTAATTAAATTTAATTTCTCTTGCTTAAAACTTAAACCTATTGCATTTTTATGTCCACCAAATTTTAAGCAGTAATCTTTAATGGTGCTTACAAGAGAGTATAAATCACAATCTCCATAACTTCTACCACTACCTTTGCAGATACCATCTTTACAACTTAATACAATAGCTGGAACTTTAAAATACTCTGCAACTTTAGAAGCTACTATTCCAACAACACCTTCATTCCAATCACTTCCCCAAACTAATGCAAAAGAGTCACTCTTATTAACTTGCTTTAAAGCTTTTTTAGTAATTTCTCTCTCTATCGCTTTTCGCTCTTGGTTTAAAGATATTAACTCTTCTAAGAGTTTATGAGCATCACTCAAAGAGTTTGTAAATAAAAAGTTACTAGCAATTGATGCATCTTTTAATCTACCTGCACTATTTAAAAGAGGAGCTAAATAGAATGCTATTGTTTCACTCCTTAAACTATTTTTTAATATCTCTTTTTCTCTTAAAGCCTTTATAAATGGGGCTTTAGAGCGTTTTAAATATTCCATCCCTGCAATTAACATAACTCTATTAATTTGGGTTAAAGGCATAATATCGGCAACTATTGCTAAACTAACAATACCTAAAAGAGCTTTTGTATCTAATTTTTTATTTAATCCCTTTGCAACTGCAGCTGCGAAATACCAAGCAATTTGGGCACCACATATCTCTTTGTATTCAAATTTACAATCATCTTGTTTTTGATTTACTATAGCAAATGCTTCTGGTTTAACTGGTGGCACTGTATGATGGTCGGTTATAATTAAATCTATACCCCTATCTTTACAAACTTTAGCAGCCTCTATTGCAGCTATACCATTATCTACAGTTATTACTAAAGAGGCATCTAACTCTTGGACAATTTTTGGACTAATTCCATAACCATCCATAAATCTATTTGGTATTTTCCAAAAAAGTGGGTAATCAATTGCTTTAAATAACTCTCTTATAACTGTTGTAGAGACAACTCCATCTACATCATAATCGCCAATTAAAGCAATTTTTTCACCTCTATTAATCGCTTCTACAACTCTTTTTACAGCTCTATCCATATCTTTAAAACTATTTGGATAGGGTAAATCTTTAAGTGTTAAAAAATTTCCATTATGTCTTGAATATAGAGCAGAGTAGATATCTGCTTTTGTAAGAGTTTTATGCATCTTTATTTAATGCAGCTTTAACAAAACCTAAAATAATTTCATTTGGTTTTTGAAGTCTTGAGGTAAACTCTGGATGAAATTGAACACCTACAAACCAAGGATGGTCTTTAACTTCAATAGCTTCAATAAGTCCATCAGACTCTCCTGTTACTTCTAATCCAGCATCTTCTAAAATTTTTCTATATTTAGGATTTGCTTCATATCTATGGCGATGTCTCTCATATATAATTTTGCTATCATATGCCTTATATAAATTGCTCCCTTCTTTAACTTCACACTTATATTCACCAAGTCTCATTGTTCCACCAAGAGGAGAGGTTGTTGTTCTAACTTGTTTATCTCCATTAGAGTCTATAAAGCTATCAATTAAATAGACTAATGGACTATTTGTATCTTCATCAAACTCTACAGAAGTAGCATCTTTAATTCCAGCAACATTTCTTGCAAACTCAATTAAAGCTAGTTGCATTCCCAAACAAATCCCTAAATATGGTATCTTATTCTCCCTAGCATATTTAATAGAGGCTATTTTTCCCTCTACTCCTCTCTCTCCAAATCCACCAGCAACTAATATTCCATCTACACTCTCAAGATACTTTTTAGCACCATCTTCTTCTACACTTTCACTATCTACCCAAACAATATCTACATTCACATCTAAGTTAGCTCCAGAGTGAATAAGTGCCTCTGTTAGTGATTTATAAGACTCTTTTAAATCTAAATATTTACCAACAAAAGCAATTTTTACTTTTCCACTAGGGTGTAATATTTTATTTACTAATTCACTCCACATGGCAATATTTGGTTTTAAATCACCTAACTCTAACTGTTTAGCAATTGGTGTTAAAATATCTTGAGACATAAAGTTTAAAGGAACTCTATAGATAGTTGCAGCATCAACTGCTTCTATTACAGAGCTTTCATCAATATCACAGCTATATGCTATCTTTCTTTTTACATCTTTAGGAATTGGTTGTTCACTTCTTAAAATTATCATATTAGGCGTTATACCAATACGGCGAAGTTCTCCAACAGAGTGTTGTGTAGGTTTTGTTTTTAACTCTCCTGCAGCTTTTATGTATGGAAGGAGAGTTAAGTGAATATTCATTACATTTTTAGAGCTAAGCTCATGTTTTATTTGTCTAATTGTCTCTAAAAATGGTAAACCTTCTATATCACCAACGGTTCCACCAAGCTCTACAATTAAAATATCTTTATTTTCACCAGCTTTATATATTCTCTCTTTTATCTCATTTACAATGTGTGGAACTACTTGTATAGTTTTACCTAAAAATTCTCCTCGTCTCTCTTTTTCTAATACACTTAAATAGACTCTACCTGTTGTAAAATTGTTTGCTTTTGTTAATGAAGTATTTAAAAATCTCTCATAATGACCTAAGTCTAGATCTGTTTCTGCACCATCTTTTGTTACAAAAACTTCACCATGCTCTAATGGACTCATAGTTCCTGGGTCAACATTTATATATGGGTCTAATTTTAAAATTCCAACACTTTTATTAGAAGCTTTTAAAAGAGTTCCAATACTTGCTGCTGCAATACCTTTTCCTAAAGAGCTTAAAACTCCACCTGTTACAAAAATATATTTAGTCTTTTTCACTCTTAAGTCTCCTTGTTAAAAACAGATATTATAACAAAATTGGCATAATAACTGTTAAAAAGTTTTCACTCTTTACTACAAAAGGTAAATTGGGTTCATTTAATTTTATATTAAATTTATCACTATCAATTTGAGATATAAAATCAAAGAGATATTTACTATTAACTCCCATTGCATACTTTTCATCTATAGATATTGGTGTCTCTATAGTAGTTTTAGCCTCTTGAATATCTCCATTTAGAGATTCTAGAGTTATTAAGTTATTTTCAAAAGTTATTTTTATTTCAGGAGATATAATATTAACAACTTTCATAGCATCTAAAATCTCTTTTTTAGGTATAGTTAAATTATATTTTGTCATATTTGGTATAATTCTTTCATAATTTGGGAATTTACCATTAATTAATCTACTAAATATAAAAAATTGTTCATTTTTAATTATAATTGTATTTTCATCATAAAAAATATCTATTTGGTCTAAAAATAGTTTTTGAATCTCTATTATAGCTTTTTTAGGAATTATAAGTGATAACTCTTCATCTGATTTATTGTTTAACTCTACTATTGCTAATCTTCTTGTGTCTGTTCCTACAAATAGTGTTTTATCTCTTTTTATATCAATTAGTGCACCATTTAATTCATATTTAGGGTTATTTACATCAATTGCAGGAATAATTTTTTTTAAGCTTTTAATTAGAGATAGTGAATCTAAAGATATTTTGCTTTTATTATCTATTGTTGGAAATGTAGGGTATTCGCTATATGAAAATGTTGGTAATTTAAATTTTGTGCTATTTTGTATAATTAATAAATTACTATCTTCTACAATAAATTCTATTGTATCATCTCTTAGACTTCTAACAATATCTAAGAGTTTTTTACCATTTGCTGTGAATATTCCAGGTGTAATTATTTGAAATTGATTACTTCTAACTTCTAAACCAATTTCACTATCTGTTGCTTTTATTATAACATCTTCATTTGAGGCATCTATATATATGTGAGATGTTATATTTGTTGGGTCTTTTTTTTCTAAAAAAGCTTGAGAATTTATTAATATAGATTCTATTACATCTTTTTTTGTAGCTATTTGCATTGACTTCCCTTTTTATATTTATTATAATTAGTATTAGTAGTATATCTACTCTTTTTAGTGAATAACTTTTTAAACATCTATAAAATGGCTCTTTTAAAGCTGTTTTATTTTTTGTTGTTTATCACATCTATTCACTTATTGTACCAAATAGAGTTAGATTCTTTTGGTAAAATTTCTTAATTATATCCTTTTTTTTGTTTAAAATAAATATTTTTTAAGCTATTTAACTTTAATAGTTTCAATTTTACTCTGAATCTCCTCTATTAATACTTTTAAGTTTTCATCATTTTCTATTATTGATTCTATCTTTTTCATAGCATGGCTTATTGCAGAGTGGTCTTTCATTCCAAAATAGACTGCAATTTGTGGCATAGAGTTTGGTGTTAAGTTTCTTGCTAAATATATGCAAATTCTCCTAGCTTCTACAACTTTGGCAGCTCTTTTTTTAGAGCGAATATCAGCTGGTTTAATATTTAACTCTTGAGCTACAATATCTATAATACTATCTATAGAGATATTTTCTCTCTTTTCATTTAAATAATCTTGTATAGAGTTTTGTGCAAATTCAAGTGTAATAGGTTGTCTAAGTAGGCTACTCATTGCATTTAATTTAATTATAGTTCCCTCTAACTCTCTAATATTATTACCAAGTTTAGATGCTAAAAAGTTTACAACATCATCGTTTAATCTAATTCCATCAACAATACTTTTTTTCTTAATAATTGCGATTTTTGTCTCAAGTTCTGGTGGGTTAATAGATACAAGCATTCCCCACTCAAAACGGCTTTTTAATCTATCTACAAGCCCAGCAATCTTTTTGGGAGCTCTATCTGAAGTGATTACAATTTGTTTACCAAGAGAGTGTAATTCATTAAATGTGTGAAAAAACTCATCTTGAGTCTGCTCTTTTCGTGATATAAATTGAATATCATCTATAAGTAGAGTGTCACATTTTCGATAGTAATCTCTAAATCTATCCATTGTTTTAGAGCGAAGATGTGCAGTATATCTGTTCATAAATTGCTCAAATGTATTATATATTACACTTTTTCCTTCATTTAATACAACATTTCCAATTGCTTGCATAAGGTGAGTCTTTCCTAGTCCTACTCCTCCATAGATAAATAGTGGGTTATATAGGCTACCTGGTTGTTTAGATACAGCTTCACTCACATTATATGCTAATTTGTTAGATTCTCCAACAACAAAACTACTAAATGTGAAAGATGGATTAAGCAGTGTAGATTCACTGCTATTTTCTTTTTTTACTCTAACTCTATCTGTTACTGGTTTTGTCTGTTCACCTTTAATATCTATGATAATTTCTGGTTTTAAACCTGTCTCAACTTCAAAAAGATGTGCTATTTTTTTGGCATATCGGCTCTTTATCCATTTTGCAGATAGTATGTTATTTGTTGTAAAGATAGCTATATCGCTTCTTGAACTCTTTTCATCATACTCTAAATGTTTTATATATCTATTGTATTCACTACTTGTTAACTCATCTTTTAATCTTGTTAAGACTCTATTGCCTATATCCATACTTTACCTTATGTGAATAACTTTTAACTAATTTTAGCTAAAGTTGGCTAAAATAAGCTTTTAAAAGAGTTGTGTATTAGTTATTCACAATGTGAAAGAGTAGGTGAATGTATATTTTAGGAATCGACCCAGGAAGCCGTAATATGGGCTATTGTGTATTAAAAAGAGAAGGTGTGAAAAACTCTCTTGTAGAGGCTGGTTTAATTAAAATTAAGTCAAAAACCTTGCAAGAGCAAATTGTAGAGATGATAGAGGGTCTAGATTTAGTTTTAAACTCTAATCGAGTTGATGAAGTGGCAATAGAGGATATTTTTTATGCTTTTAATCCAAAAACTGTAATTAAATTAGCACAATTTAGAGGTGCTTTAATGTTAAAAATACTTCAAGAGATAGGCTATTTTTATGAATATACACCATTGCAAGTTAAAAAAGCATTAACTGGAAATGGAAAAGCTACTAAAGAGCAAGTTAGTTTTATGGTAAAGAGAGTATTAAATATCAAAAAAGAGATAAAACCTTTAGATATAACCGATGCTATGGCAGTAGCAATTACTCATTCACAAAGATTAAATTTAAAAAAAGTATAAAAATTTTTTGAATGTGAAAATGTCCTTAAAATGGTCTTAAAATGTTTACTTATTAAAGTTTATTTTATAAATAATACGATAAAATGGTTATATTGATGATAAGATAAAATAAAAACTCTCATCAATTATACTTTTTTTTCGATAGAAAATATGGTATAATTCAAAATGAATGGTAAAAAGGTTAAGAAAATGTATAATGTATTACAGACTAAAAAAGTTTTATATGTAGAAGATGATAAAACAGTTAGAAGTAATGTTAAAGAGATTTTAAGTGAATTTTTTAAAAAGGTTATCGATGCAGAGAGTGGAGAAGATGCATGGATAAAATTTAAAAAAGAGCAGGTAGATATTGCAATAGTAGATATTGAATTACCTGGCTTTAATGGTTTAGAGCTTATTAAAAAGATAAGAGATATAAGAGCTGATATGCCAATTATTGTAGTATCTGCATATACTAAAACAGATTATTTGCTAGAATCAGTAGAGTTAAAATTAGATAAATATATTGTAAAACCTTTAACTTCAAGAAAGCTTTATGAACTCTTAATGAAATTAGAAAAAGAGTTGGGTGAAACAACAACTATTAATCTTCCAAAAGGTGCAGTTATAGATACAGTTAAAAGTAATGTCTATTTTAATAATGAGACACATCCATTAACTTATAGAGAGTTAAAAATGATGCAAATGTTAGCAGAAAAAGGTGCAGTAACTTATGAGGATTTGTATCAATTATGGAGCGAGATACCAACAGATAATGCTATTAGGTCTTTTGTGAAACAGTTAAGAAAAAAACTTCCAGAGGGAATTTTAAAGGTGCGTTCAAAAATTGGATATGTTTTAGAAGGTATGTAATTGAAGTTAGGTCCTTTTTTCTCAAATAGGAGGATATCAGCATTTATTGTAATTTTTCCTCCTATTATACTGCTTTTTTATGCTCTGCTCTCTTATACACTATTTTTTAAAAGTGTTAAAGTTAATCAAGAAAAAGTTATATATCACTATCAAGATAGTATATATGATATAACAGAAAAGATATTAAAGAGTAAAGCTATTTCAATAAATAATGTAATAGATAATTTAGATTTACCCAATCTTATTAAAGTTTTAAAATCAATAGAGATAGATGATAATGTTAATTTTATTATATTAGATAAAAGTGGTAAAATATTTTTTAAATCTAAACCTTTAAGTAAAGAGTATATTGATAGATTATCAAAATTAGATGGAGAGTATAAAGATAATAGATATTTCTTTTTTATAACAAAAAAGAATCACTTAGGTATGAGAGTTATATTTTTTAAAGATGTAAAATCAATATATTCTAGCTTAAATTTGTTGAATAAAGAGATAAGAGCAGATACTGCTAAAGATGCAAGATATAATTTATATCTATTTATATCTATTTGGATTTTATTATTAATACTTTCACTTTTACTTTCAATAATGGTATTTAACAGATTAAAAAGATATGAAAAAGAGTTAGAAGCTAAAAATGAAAAAATTATTTTAAACTCAAAACAGGCACTTTTAGGTGAATTATTACCTATGATTGCACACCAATGGAGACAACCTTTAAATAAAGTTGCTTCTATTTTAATGAGTATGCGTTTTGAAATATCAAAAAAGAATCCTAATAAAAATATATTAGATATGCAAAGTCAAGAGATAGAAGATAGTGTTGAGTTAATGAGCCAAACAATAGATGATTTTAGAACATTTTATAGACCAAAAAAAGAGCCAAAAGTTGTTGATTTAGCACTACTTATTAGAAAATCTCTCTTCTTTTTAGATGAACTTTTAAGTAGAAAAAAGATTAGAATAAGTCATAGTTTACCAACTCTATATGCTAAAATATATGAAAATGAGTTTTTACAAGTTTTAATTAATTTAATTAAAAATGCTTCAGATGCAGTATCGGTTAAGGGTAGCATTAATATTATATTAAGAGAGATAGAGGGTAATAAAGTAGAGATAAGAGTAGAAGATGATGGCGTAGGTATTCCAGAAGATAAAATAGAAAAAATCTTTGAAGCCCACGAAAGTAGTAAAGAGGCATCTATGGGATTAGGACTCTATATGAGTAAAATAATTATAGAAAATAGATTAGGTGGTAAAATAAGAGCTTATAACACACCAAAAGGTGCAGGTTTTGTTATAGTTTTAGATAAATTTACAAAAGAGGAAGAGAATTAAACTCAGGTCAGTAAAAATTAAACAAAAATAAATTTCAAAGTAGGATAGGTGTAGAGGAGAAGAGGTGTATAGAAAGTAACATCGATGTTATCGACTTCTTATCTATAGCCCTTGCACTTATAGCTCTTTAGATTTATTTACTTTTTAAGAGTATTTAACTCTTTATTAGCTTGATTATCTTTTTTAGGTAAAGCTTGTTTAATTATTGCTTCTAATCTATCTTTGGTTGGCATACCTTGAACTATATCTATAACATCACCTTTTTTATCAAATGCAATTAAAAATGGGATACCACCTTGCCATCTAGCTCTTTGAGCAATATAATTTATTAACTCTTTTCCTTGAGAGCTACTAACTAAATCATATGTAATTTTTTTACCAGATTTTTTAAACTCTTCTAACTCTTTAACAGGTTTAGATAGATACTTTTTTGCTTGTGGTGATTTGGCTTTATTATCTAAAAACCACTTAACTTTACTCATATCAATCTCTTGGCTTGTATTTGATACAAATTTTTGTAAATCTTTATCTGTAACACTTGGTGTAGTCTCTACTGATATAATTCTTAAAATATTTTTATACTTCTCTTGCATAGCTTCGTGATGAGGAATACTTAAAAGACAAGGTCCACACCAAGTTCCCCAAAACTCTAAAAATACAATTTTACCCTCATATGGTGAGGTTATCATACCTCCATCTGTCCCTTTAAATGTTAACTCTTTACCATTAACTGTTTTTACTTTAAAAATCTCTTTATCATTTGCTCCAAAAAGTGCTATTGATAAAAATAGTAGTGTTAAAATAATCTTTCTCATAAACTTTCCTTTTTTATAGTATTTTATCTTTTATTATATAAAAGTTGATATATTTTAACAAAAAATAGTTTTTTAATTGTGGAGTATTAATAACTTTCAAAGGTGTATAGGAGTAGAGGTGTAGAGAAAGTAACAATATATTATCGGTTTACTATCTCTACTCCTTCACACCTCTACACCTATACTCCCTTGATATTATATTAGGTTTTAATTTTAGGTTACTACTTAGTGTGTAGCTTAGTTAGTAATAATTTTTATTATTTGCTAAAATTACTTGACAAATAATATTTAATTTGATATAATCGCACTGCAAAATAAATAAAAAGGTTTTAATATGGCTTGTGATAGCGATGCAAAACAACCAATAGAAGATAAAAAAGAGTATAAAAAGGAGAACAAAAATATGGAAGAGATTAAAACACAAGAGGGTGTATTAGTATTAAAAAGTATGCCAGAGTTTAAAGCAGAAGCTTTTAATGCAGAAACTGGTCATTATACAGAGGTAAGTAGTGAAGATTATAAGGGGAATTGGACAGTTGTATGCTTTTATCCAGCAGACTTTACATTTGTATGCCCAACAGAGATTGCAGCAATGAATGCAGCAAAACCATTTTTAGATGAGCTTGGTGTAAAAGTTTTAGCAGTATCAACAGATACTAAATTCTCTCATAAGAGATTTGTAGAGACTGAGCCACTATTAAAAGATTTAAAGCTTACTATTGCAGCAGACCCAACTACTGAAATTAGTAGAAAATTTGGTGTTTTAATCGAAGATGCTGGTATTGCACTAAGAGGTAGATTTTTAATTAACCCAGAGGGTGTAATTGTAGCACAAGAGGTTCAAGCTCCACCAGTTGGAAGAAGTGTAAAAGAGTTCTTAAGACAAATTATTGCACATCAATACGCTCACGAAACTGGTGTTGTATGCCCAGCAAATTGGAGACCAGGTAAAAAGACTCTACCAGTAAATACAGATGTAGAGCCAATGACAGGAAATGTAGGAGCTTATGTTAGCTTAGAAGATTTAATTGACGAAGCTGATGTAAAAGAGATGGAAGAGATGGTAAAAGCTGCTAAGTAATATTTTTCTCTTAAATCTACTTCTAATACTTCAAAGTTTAGAGCTTTGAAGTATTAAAAACTCCTACTCATTTTGATTAAAAGGATATAAAATGCAAAATTTCAAAGAGATATTAGATAAATCAACCCTGAAAGCAACACCACAAAGACTTGCTATTTTAAAAGAGTTGGAGAGTAATGGACATTCAAATATTGATGAGATTTATGAAAATGTAAAAGCAATATTTCCATCAATCTCATTGGCAACAATATATAAAAATATAATTTCACTTAAAGAGGAAAATATTATTACTGAAGTATGCCATCCTAAAAAGAATAAATATGAAGTTAAAAAAGAGCCACATGCTCACTTTATTTGTAGAAAGTGTGGAGAAGTTGAAGATATAGATTTAGATAATGCCTTAACCGATGAATTGATACAAAACTATCCAAATAGCACAAAAGAGTTATATATATATGGATTGTGTGATAAGTGTAGTTAAACAAGGAGTAGAAGAGTATCAATTTTAATGAAATAAGTTTTATTTCATTGCTTAAAGCTAAATGCATAAAGCAAAAAGCTTTTTGTTGAAACCTCAAACTTGCTCACAGATAGCATATTCCAAGCCGTTTAAACTTTGCAACTGATCTTACGCACTTTAGGATAGAGGCTGTTTTTGATTAGTTTTTGCTTTCTGGTTATCAGATAGATTATGTCATTATTAGGCTTAATTTGACAATTAATCTATAACAACCTACCTTACTTTCCGTAATCGATATT
>Ga0256833_1001308_pt1 | contig 18455 bp, 18 predicted proteins | sample 356284metaG_FD_190535 | JGI IMG/M metagenome (GOLD analysis project Ga0256833, IMG submission 190535) | Hydrothermal vent microbial communities from Mid Atlantic Ridge, Atlantic Ocean - 356-284 | ecosystem: Environmental > Aquatic > Marine > Hydrothermal vents | place: Atlantic Ocean: Mid... | reverse complement strand
TCCCAACTATTACAAGTACATCATTCAGACTGGTGCCATGAGATGTGCTGCAGAGTATGATGTTGAGGTCTGGTCCGGATTGGATAGTTACATAAAGCAGCTCAAGGCTCATGGTGGCCACTACTATGCACCCACCCCAGAAGATTTGAAGGCACTTGAGAAGGCCTTCAGCCCCAACTGGAAGAAGTACGAGAAGAAATACGGAGTATTCTTCAAGGACGTGTTGAAAACTGCGAAAGGTGGATGATTTAGAAAAGAATCAGGTGGGGCGCGCGCTTCGCGCGCGCCCATCAACATATAAAACAACACCATGAGGGAAAAATTTCTATATATAGAAAGGAAACTTGTTGTTCTTGAAGAGTACGCCGCTACAATCCTGATCTCTGCTACGATATTTATCTCCATCTATTCCATACTCATGAGATGGTTTAATAAAAGTACTGGTGATTGGGTGCTTGAATTTCCAATTAATCTCCTCGCCTGGGGCACTTTTATCGGCGCCGGTGCTGCCATCCACTACCACAAACATGTCCAGGCAGAAATTTTTGTTGATAGACTGCCGGCATCAGTGAGAAAGGTTGTATTTATCTTCGACTATATTCTTCTTTTGCTACTTTCAGTTTTTCTCGTCTACTATGGAACGAAAAATGTGATTTTCTACATCCACTCTGGTGAGAGATTGTATCTCATGTTTAACACTCCTACATTTATCGTAAGGACAATTATCCCTGTTGCATCACTACTGTGGATTTTCCACTTTATTATGAGATTGATTGAGGTGGAGAAGGAGATAAAATAAATGCATGTACTGCTTGTCCTCTCGCCTTTTATTATCCTCATAATTTTGTTGCTTATAAGAGTACCGGTAGGTTTTGCCCTTATTATCGCGAGTATAGTTGAATTCACAATTACGGGAAACACCTTTTACTACAAGCTCATCCCGCAGATTCTTTACAGTTCAATGGATAAATACACCCTCCTTGCGATCCCATTCTTTATTATGACGGCAGAGTTTCTGATTGGAGGGGAGATTGTAGAACTTCTTTTCAGACTCGCTGCTGCCTTCCTCGGTAAGTTGCCGGGAGGTGTAGGAATTGTATCAATTGCGGCCACAATGCTATTTGCCGGAATTCAGGGATCAAGCGCGGCTGATGCTGCAGCAATTGGAAGAATCGGTACTGAGGGTATGAAAGAGGAAGGATACGATGACGGTTTTGCTGCATCACTCATTGCAACTTCAGGGACCCTCGCAATTATGATTCCTCCAAGTATCGCAATGATTATATACGGGAGTATCTCGCAGACGTCCATTGGTGCACTCTTCTATGCGGGAATTGTGCCTGGTATAATCGCCGGTGTCATTCTGATGGTCTACACCGGGATAATTTCACACAGGAGAGGATACGGGAAAATTCAGGAAACTTTTACAAATAAGGAACGTTGGGACCTTTTTAAGAAATCTCTTGGCGTGCTTGCACTCCCAATTATCGTACTCTATGGTTTCTACACAGGGAAGCTGACTCCCACTGAAATCGGTACCGCAACAGCGGTTTATTCCCTCTTCATAGGGCTCTATCTGTACAGAACAGTAACATGGAGGGATGTGCCCAGAATACTCCTCAGGACAATGTACACAACTGTTACAATTTTCATTATAATCGCCGGTGCAATCCTGTTTTCCAAAGTACTCACCCAGATTAAAATACCGTTCCTTCTCTTCCAGTTCGTAAAAACCCATCATCTCAAGGCCTGGGAATTCCTGATCTTCGTCAGTATCGTTCTATACTTCCTTGGAATGTTTATGGAAGGGGTGGCATTAAATGTCATGACAACTCCTATTCTCGTTCCAATAGCAGTTGCACTTGGGATCGATCCTGTTCACTACGGTATCGTATTGATTTTCAATATTGAACTTGCTTTGATTTCGCCACCTGTTGGATTGAATCTCTTTGTCCTCTCTGCTGCAACCGATGTGCCCCTGGAGAAACTTTACAGAAACATCTGGCCCTTTGTTCTTATACTGATAGCCAACCTGCTATTTATCATTTTCGTACCGGAGGTTTGCCTATTTCTACCCCATATAATCTTAAAGTGATCAGTAGTGTCCAAGAACTCCTTTCTTTCTTGCATAGTATTCAAACCTTGTAAAAATCCATAGGCCGAGGAAGAAATAAAAGAGGAAATTTGTATAAAGAATTGCAAGGTCTGCTGGATTCATTCTGTAAAATGGGACCGCCTGTGTCATACTTTCATGTATTAGGTAGGTACCAAATGAAAGTGGTAGAAATTTAGCAATTGTTGTCTCGTGGGCCGGGATCATGATCAGGATGACGAATAAAAATTGTAACACCTGAAAAAATGACTGGATTCGCTTGTAAACAAGTGCAATTCCACCGGAAATAAAGCCTATTCCATAAACACTTCCAATTGTGGGGATGAAAAGAATGAGGAGTGTGATAACATCGATATGAAGCCATTTCCCGGTGGTCAACATCATGAGAAACAGGATTGGGATTTCCAAGAGAGATGAAATCAAAAAGTCGGAGATTACGATAAAAACGGATATCCAGTGGAACCCAACTGGTGACATGTAGAGCTGCTCAAGTGTTCCGGTGGTGGATTCAGAAGTGAGCCCCCAGGAAAGCCTTGCATAGGCGGCAATAGCAAAAGTCCATAGGAAGAACCCCACGATGATGCTTTCAAGATTCTGACCGAAGTTGGGACCGCCTCCTCCAACTGTTTTGTATCCTATGAATATCAGGAAAAATATGAGGTAGATTGACACGAGGGAAGAAATGAAATTCATGGGGTACCGAATTGTGGTGATCCACTCCTTCCTTAAAATTGAGAAAAATACCTGCTTCAATTCACCTCTCCTCCTTTTATCAACTCTATGTAAACTCTCTCAAAATCTGGCTCCTCGGCTTTGAGTGATTTTATCTGGATTTTATAGGATCTTAGAAGGTCCATGAGATCGTAGATATCCTCCGTTCTCTTCAGTTCCACCACGAAATTCATTTTCCCGAAAGTTACATTGAGAAAATTATCCTTCAGTCTGGTTTTTAGTTCCTCCTGTAGCATCCCCTCATAAACAATTTTATAGGCAATTGTTCTGAAGAGTGATTTGAGATTTGGGATCCTGTCGTTTGCTATGATTCTTCCATTCTTCAGAATGATGACCCTCTCACAGATTTCTTCTACCACCTTCATATCATGGCTGGAGATAAGAACAGTCTTCAAATTCTCAGATGCGAGTTCCCTCAAGGTTTTTCTTAGTTCCAATGATGACTCAACATCAAGGCCGAGCGTTGGTTCGTCGAGGAAGAGTATCGGGGTGTTGCGGATAAAGGCAACCGCCACCGCAACTTTCTGCTGCATGCCACGGGATAGGGTTCTAACCTGGTCGTTCTGTCTGGACTCCAGCCCGAACCTCTGAAGAAGAAAATCGATTTTCTCTTTTAATTCTGAGGGTTTATAACCCTGCAAGCCTGCGAAAAATTCAAGATTTTCACGTACTGTCAGCCTCCAGTAGACGTTTCGATTACCCTCAAGGACAGCAGCGATATTCCTGTAAATCCATCTGTCAAACGTGCCAACCTTACGTCCACTTATAAAAATCTCACCCTCATCTGGAATCAAAAGACCTAAAATACTCTTTATTGTTGTGGTTTTTCCTGCACCATTCGGGCCGAGAATCCCGACAATTTCGTTTTTCGAAATGTCAAAAGAAATGTTATCAACGGCCCGAACCTCCTTCCTCCTGGACCTGTATATCTTCGTTAATCTCTCCACCTGTATCATAACCAAATTCCACCGAACCAAGCTTTGTTGCTATGTTAACAACTGCATCCCCATTAACTCCCACAATATACTTTCCAAACTTAGAGTAACTAAAAATTACGTCAGAAGAAAAGCTGATATTCCCGAATTTCCTGCTCGTATTTACAACTCCATTGAAAGAGCGTGGTACTTTAATATCGATGGAACCAAGTTTATTGGTTACATTCAGAACTTTCAATCCTTCATCGAACGAAACACTTATCGAACCCAACTTATTGGCGATGTTACAAACCTGGCAATCAATGTTGAGCTGGGCAGACCCGGTGTTAACGGCAACATTCAGGGTATCCGTATGTACTTCTCCTCTTAAAGAGCCTGTCGAAAGTGAAATATTAACAGTCGGTACTTTCGGAATGAGAATCTCAAATTTACCGAAAAGTTTTACAGATTTGTCAACCTGCTCCGCACTACCCTTTCCAAAAATTTGAATCTCACTTATATTCTCATCACATTTGAGTGTATATTTTCCTCTGGTGAGATCAAGCGAAACAGCGTTGTTTTTTAAGGGAAAGATCTTTTCTGTGTGCTCATTTAAAGTGTCGTGGATAACTTTAGGTGTAGGATCGCCAAGAAATTTAACTTTCTCGAAAATCTCTTGAGTGTGCTCTGGTTCCCCTTTTAGAAGTTCGAAGGCCTCCTCACTCGTTATCTCCCCCTTTGCAAGCTTCCGGAGAATTTCAAGCTTATCCATGATTTTTACTCCACGGAAATTTTTACAATATCTCCGTCTTCAGAGGTAATATCTATATATTCTCCCACCTCACTCTCAATGGCATCTAACAATTCAGAGAGGTCAAGAGACTCACCATCTCCGTAGGTAAACTTCATAAACTTTTTAGGTATGAACTTGTGGGCTATTTTTACAAGTTTTAAGGGAATTCTAATGTTAACCCTTTCCCCGTCTTCAGACTCGATATAGATTCTGACGTATTTCCCTTTCTTTTTCTCAGGAGATTCAACACCTAAAGCATCTATGAGTTTAGCCCCTTCCTCAGGGGATATTTTGCCCTCTTCTACCATTTTTAGTATCCTTTTTACTTCATCGTCGTACATTTTACTTCCCTCCTTTTAATAGTTTTAAAGCCTCATCCGGACTTATCTCCCCGGATTCAAGCAAGTCAAGTATCTCCTGTCTCTTGATTCTTTTTTCCTCCTCTTCTTCGGGCTCATAACCAAGGGAATAGAGGAGGTTATTCAATTTTTGCCTTGCAGTTGGGTGTGAAATACCGAGGGCCTTTGCCACTACGGAGAGATTTCCCCTACTCTTTAAAAATAGGCGAAGAAAATCTAACTGTTCCTCTCCAAGTGCACAGAATTCACACACTTCAAAACTTCCTCTGATCACAGTTCCACAGGTTGTACACCTGTATTCTGTGATCTTTAATCTATCTCCACAAACCGGACATTTAGTTAATGATCTTTTCATGTAAAAAATTTTAATGGTTAGTTTAAATTTTCGCAAGGTGTAATTTAAAATTATGAAAGATGAGCTTTCAAGATTTTAAAGCAGTGGGTTTGAGCCAGAGAAATGCCGCTGGATTTCGTGAAGGTCTGAATTTATCATTTCAAGGATGAAGCGTAATCTCTTTTATTATGTTCTCATCGTTATTCTTCTTTCACTCTCTCTTGTTATCTTCCGTAAGCCCGTTACCACGAAAAGAATTGGTGCCAATAGGGTAGAAAACTGTCTCATCTGTCACGACTCCGTTCCTGCTCCGGATATCAATCATTCCAAGGAGGCTCTGGGATGTTCATCCTGTCATCTTGGAAATCCATACGCCACAAATGAGGAAGAGGCTCATAGAGGCATGATAAAAAATCCCGCCAACTTACCCTACGCCGAAATTACATGTGGAAAATGTCATAAAAACCAGGTTGAACGGGTAAAACACAGTATCATGGCGACGAATGCGGGACTGATCAACACATTGAGGTATCAATGGGGAGAGCTGTCTAAACCGGAGGATACTGTCGATATTTACAATTTAAAATCCTTGCCCGTTACCCTTGCAGTTTCTCATTATAGAAAATTTTGTGCCACCTGCCACATCTGGAAACGCTTAAATGATCTTGAGGGAGAAATTGGAACAAGGGGAGGTGGTTGTGTAGACTGCCACCTGTTAAAAAGGGAAGGTCACAACGCATTAACAACCCGAATACCTTCAAAAAACTGTACAAAATGCCACAACAGAAGTGCACGTATCGGCCTCTCCTACTATGGAATCTACGAATCCGAAGGTTATGGAACCCCTTATAAAAATGGGGCGCCAAACCCCGATACTCTATCATCAGGAAGATTTTACAGACACCTTTTGCCTGACATCCACGCAGAATACGGCCTTGATTGTATAGACTGTCACACATCAACAGGTCTCATGGGAGACGGTAATGAGTATCATCATGTCGAAGATCAGGTTGATATATCATGTGAGGATTGCCACGATCCAGTATTCGTAGCCGTTACAGGAGATTCTGATTCAGCTATAATTCTTGCTCGCTTGAACAAAAAAATTAGCGTAAAAGTAGGTGATTCTGTGGCTATCTCAAGGAGGAGAAAAACAGAGCTTTACAATGTGAAAAAGGAGAACGGCAAAGTGTTCCTTTTCAGGAAACTTCACGGAGACAGCATTCCTATAATACTACTCTCGAAAGCACCGTACCACAGCCTTAAAGGGCACGAAGATCTTTCATGTCAGGCGTGCCATTCTGCCTGGATTCCTCAATGTTACGGATGCCACGATGTCTATAATAAAAAGTTGAAACAGCTGGATAAACTATCATACAGGAGAACACGTGGACGATGGCTGGAGAGGAGAAGCTACCTGAGATACGAGCACCCGGTGCTTGTTCACTCACCAGGTGGAAAGATTTTTCCATCAGCGCCTGGCTGTCAGGTTTACCTCACCGTTTTAGAAAGGAGACAAGTGGACTCTACAGCCCATCATTTTGCCATGGCTTTTTTCGACCCTCACACAACGAGAAAGGCATCGAGGAGCTGTGAGGACTGTCATCTAAATCCAAAAACTCTTGGTCTTGGAGTGGGGAATTTGAGCGTTAAAGAGGACTCTCTTATTTTTACACCAGTTTATGATAGTAAATCTTCAGGGCTAATAATACCACTTGAAAGTTTTATATCAACGTCTGATGAACCTATCCAGAGGGGATCCAGACCGGATGTGAAACCATTAAGCCTAAATGAAATCAAACGTGCACTGTCTGTGGGTTTTTGCATCCAGTGCCACCGGTCTTACAAAGATCCAATATATAAAGATTTTAGGAACAGTATGAGAAAATTCCGTCTCAGTAATTGTCCCCAATCTTTCTTACACATTAATAACTAATATTGTTAGTCCATCTAAGGCGGACAGGGTGACAGAAAGAGAGTGGGGCGCCGCCTTTGGCGGCGCCCCACTCTCACATCAATTCTAACCTCTTATAACTTCCGACTACTTATAAACCGGCGTCAACCAGTGTAGATATTTCTCTATCTTTCCATCCACAAGGTCAAAGAATACCTTCTGAACTTCTCTCACCACAGGGAAATCACCATTACCAACTTTGATCTTATCAACTGATCTGATTGGCGTAATCTCCGCTGCGGTTCCTGTAAAGAATACTTCATCGGCTATGTAAAGGAATTCACGAGGGATAGGTTGCTCTTTCACCTCGTATCCAAGGTCTTTCAGAATCGTTATAATCGTATCCCTTGTAATCCCTGGCAGGATTGAAGATGCAAGTGGTGGAGTATAGACCACCTTTTTGTAGACAATGAAGAGATTTTCTCCCGAACCTTCAGAAATAGTACCATCAGGATTCAACAAAATCCCCTCTGCATAGCCGTTTAGAACAGCCTCCATTTTAACAAGCTGTGAATTGGCATAGTTTGCCGTAGCTTTTGCCATAGCAGGTAACGTATTTGGACCAAATTTATTCCATGAAGAAACCATCACATCCACACCTTTCAATAGGGCTTCCGGCCCGAGATATTTCCCCCACTCCCAGGTTGCAATGGCAATTTCAACTGGACATTCAAATGGGGTCACACCGAGGTTGTGATAGCCACGGTACACGATTGGTCTTATGTAGCATGACTCATGCTCGTTGGCTCTAATGGTCTCAAGGATCGCATTTTTAATATCCTCATGGGAAAAGGGGATTTCCATCCTGTAAATTTTTGCAGAATTAATCAACCTTTCCACATGTTCATCCAGTCTAAAAACAGCAGTGCCCAGCTTCTCGGTTTTGTAAGCTCTGATCCCTTCAAATACGCCTGACGCATAGTGGAACGCATGAGTAAGAACATGTACCTTTGCATCTTTCCAGGGGACTAACTCCCCATTCATCCAGATATACTTGGCTTCGTTGAGTTTTGCCATAATTCCTCCTTTTTCCTGTGGAATTCAATGAAAGACAGGCAGGTCAAAAAACACATCAACACTAATTATATATGCTTTGATTTATTTCTGTCAAAATCTCGAAGCAAGTCAAAGAATTCTCTAAACAGATAGATTGAATCATGGGGACCAGGGGAATCTTCAGGATGGTATTGAACGGTGAAAAAGAACTTTCCCCTATCCCTGATCCCCTCAAGAGTCCCATCGTTCAAATTCACATGTGTGATCTCTGCAAGACCTTCCATGCTTTTTATATCAATTGCAAAACTGTGATTCTGGGCCGTAATTTCAACTCTCCCGCTGTCCAGATTTTTTACAGGATGATTTGCCCCTCTATGTCCAAATTTCATCTTGAAACTCTTTCCACCGAGCGCGAGAGATAGTATCTGGTGGCCGAGACAGATTCCGAAAATAGGGAGTTTCCCAATAAGATTCTTCACGTTTTCGACAGCGTAGGACACAGGCTCAGGATCTCCCGGACCATTTGAGAGAAAAACGCCGTCTGGCTCCATTGCAAGCACATCTTCATAGGGAGTATACGCAGGCACAACATAGGTTTCGATCCCGAGAGAATTCATTATCCTCAGAATATTCTTTTTTACACCAAAATCGTAAACAACCACTCTAAATTTCCAACGTGAAGGTCTTTCATACCCCCTCCCGTTCCACATACCCTCTCTAAATAGATAGGGTTCATCGGTGGTTACCTGACGGACGAGGTCCCTACCCTTTATGTCCGGTATTTCCCTTGCGATTTCAACCGCTTTCTGTGGAGAAATGTCCTTTGTAGTGATGTAAACCCGTAAGCTGCCCTTTTCACGTATCTTTCGCGTTATCGCTCTTGTATCAACTCCTTCAACTCCAGGAATGCCATTCCTGTTTAAAAATTCGGAAAGTCCTTCCTTCGCACGGTAGTTTGAGTAATGTCTGGCAAGCTCTTTGACAATAAATCCCTCAACCCAGGGGCGTCTCGACTCGAGGTCTTCATCATTAACACCATAGTTGCCGATCAGGGGATACGTCATCAAAACAACCTGTCCTTTGTAAGATGGATCCGTGAGTATCTCCTGATATCCGCTCATCGAGGTGTTGAAAACAATCTCTCCCCGCGCGTCCGTATACGACCCGAATGCTTTCCCGATGTAGTATGATCCGTCTTCAAATGCCACTATCGCTCTCATCTCTTACCTATTTGAATAAAAATTCAAAAATTGTGTATTATTTTAATCCAGGTTGATCGTAATATCGAACCTGTAGTACCTCCCGGGCATAGGATCTCCCTTTTCACTTTCATAATTAACATCGAAAAGATTATTTATCTTGAGACTCATATCATACCTTCCGAATGCTTTCTCAATACTTACATCTGTTAGTGTATAGGCTGGTAATTTACCTGTTCCTGACCTTTCAATGTAATACCTTGAGCCAACATACTGGATATTCATACCAAATTTCACATCCCTGTAAACGGCTCTCTGGAACTTTAAATTAAATTTATGCTCTGGTCTGTATTCCAGATAGTCAAACTCTCTATCAGGTGAAAGATTAAGAGCTTTGAGAAATGTGTAACTGAATTTAAAGCAATAAGCTTTTAAGTTTAGCTCCACCCCGTAGTATCTCGCCTTATGGACGTTCACCATCTGATAGTGGATCGAGTCAACTTTTATCCTATCAATCAGGTCTTTCACCTCAGAATCGAAGAAAGTGAGGCCACTCTCAAAGTTACCAAAGACATAGGTAACTCCAGCATCCATGTTGAGAGACCTCTCAGCCTTCAAATCAGGATTGGGAATGTATCGACCAAGTCTTGAGGAGTAGAGTTCCTTCAATGTAGGGAATCTCGATCTCATGGCGGCTGAAGTCTTGAATCTCAAATTTCCAGAAGCCCATGTAGCTCCTATTGATGGATCAATGGCATAAAGGGTTTTTTGGGCCTTTCCGAGCTCATAGGGCTTCAGAAAAGAGATACCAAGTCCAATAGAAATATTAGCTTCGCCAAAATGAAGTAGATAATCGCCTGCGAGGGAGCCGTTGAGATCTTTATATTTCTTCCACGGCTCACCAGTGTTACCCTGCTCCCTGTGGATATCTTTTTTCAAAAGTAAACTGGAGGTGAAATTCGGAGTGTCATAATAAATATTTGTGCCTACTGTGTAATCGTCATAAGTGCTTTTCCATTTAAGGTCCCGGAAAGTGGAATCTCTGTAACTTTCAAGTACGTTGTAAAAACCCTGATAGTAAAAGTTTGTACGGAGCAATTTTTGGGACCAACCATACTCGTGGGACAGTTTTAGAATCTTTTCACGCCAGACTGGGAATCTCCAGTATCTTGGTCTCGTTGATCCTACCTCAGGTGGTATACCGCGCGAATTATCAACAATGCCTGCGTTGAGATAAAATGTACCGGTGCTGAGTGTGGTGTATCCGAGTTTAACCCTAAGATTTGTTTTATCATACCAGGAATTATTTCTTACACCTCCATCTTCGTTAAGGTCTGGCTGGAAATCATTTGAAAGGTAAAATCCATCAGATCTGGCGTACCCACCAGTTATTAGAAGCCCCAGATTGCCTGAACTGACTGAGTAGGTAAAACTTGCAAATTTGTCGAAGTTTCTCCCCACACCGAGAGAAATCTGCCGCTTGCCTGAAAACGGTGAGGCTGTCACAAAATTAATGGCACCACCCATCGCATTAGGACCAAAAATGTTCGTTCCCACTCCTTTGTAAATTCTGATCTTCGTTAAATCAGATACAGGGATTTGAGAAATATCAAAGGTCCCGTCATAGGGCAGACTCACTGGTACTCCGTCAATCAAAATGGTGATTTCTCTTGTATCAAAGCCCCTTATCATCACGTCTGCGCCAATTTTCGCACCGTAGGAGATGTAAATACCCGAGAGCTCCTCTAAGGCCCTGTCAGGTGTTATCACATTCTTTAGTATAGAATCTGGTATCTCCATCGTACTTGAGAGTATAGCCATTGGTTCTGCCTTTGCGGTCACAATTATTTCATCTATGGTGGGGAGAGTATCCCCGGAGATTATCGATAGTAATAGGAACAATTCTATCATTTCACATACCTCCTCTAAGTAATTTTTTTATCTCCTCAAGGAGTTTATTGATGGCGTCATTTTTCTCGGCATCGAAAACCATATAGGGCTGGTTTATGTCCCTGAGGAATACATCCAAAATTCTTTTTCTGACAACAACTACCCCGCTCTTCCCGCTTTCAAGAAACCTGTTGAAAAGAGATCTCAACCCACCACCTCTGAGTTCCAGGGGACCAAATTCATCAAAGATGAAGAAGTCCCCTTTCAGTCTCTCTAACTCCGAAAATAAGGTTTTCTTACCCTCATTCAGGAGAATGAATCTTCCAACCTTTTCACCCTCTCCCGAGGTTGATACGAGGAGAAAACTCTTGTTTGTGGGTAAAATTTCTGCCATGTATCCAACCACCCTCCCCTTATCAAAAATGGAGGGTGTAACAAATCCCCAGAGTTTTATATTCTCAAGTTTCTCTACAAGCTGTTTTACAAGTGTTGTTTTCCCACATTTTACCTCACCGGTTATAATAAGAATCATCTTTCAATTCCCTCCAGGGCCAGTGCTATGGTCAAATTTTCTGCAAGCAGAGCAGTATTCCTAAATACAGTAAGAACGAAGAGATAAATTCTCTGAGGAGACCATTTGAAACCACCCTTCAATCTCATCGCCATGTAAGTGGTTTCAATACTTTCTACCATGAAAGGGAGCAAATTCATTGCTATCGAGACCACAATCCCAATGTTTCTCATACCTAATTTTTTAAAGAAAGAAGCTACATCCTGGGGTGAAATGGAACGAGTCAGAATAAATAACCACACAAACATGGTGGCACCAATTATGCCAATATTTAACCCTTCTATCAGGTACTTTTTAGAAAGGACGGGAATTCCAAAAATCCTGATATCCTTACCAGGCATAATAAGTGGATAGGAAATTACGATGAATAGGACAAAAAACCAGAACATTTTCTTTTTTAGCATTTTTGAACTTCTTCTATCAAGGAAATAGCCAAGGATCAGATACGCGCCAAAAATGGCATAAAACACCCATCCCCTCAGGGTGTAAGAAAAAATAGGAATCAATATAAAAAGTAGTGCAATCACCTTCCTGTTTTTCATCTCTCAAGCTCCTTCCTGAGGTTCTTCCCTATGAACCAGGTAACGATTCCCACAGTTCCACCAAAGAGAAAAAGAATGGCAAGATAGGCGACAAATACCATTATGGATTTGCTCTCGGGTACACCAAGCAATTTTGAAGCTCTCCTCAAAAGCTCAACATAAAAGATGTATATACGGTTCGAAAAAATCAGTCCCTGAATAAGCAATCTATGTAGTGGAGACCACATTACCACGAGACCACTGGCCACAAAGTAACCCGGGAATGTATTCTTTGAGATAGTTAACACAACTTCTGCTATTGTGGATTCTATCAAGATAGCGATAAATGGAGAAAGCATAAATCCACTGAAAGAGAGTAGTTTCAATACGGCCGCCACTGCTCCCATAGAAAATGTCGCTCCTCTCTCTGGAACAAATCGTCGTCCTACAAGCATGATCATGGCGGCAACTGAGCTCATCACAACACCCTTAAGAGGGATATTCAGGGCGTGTATCACAAAGCCGGCAAAAATTTCCCAGACGCCCCAGAGACCTCCAAACACTGCAATATAGGCAAATCTTCTATAATTCAATTAACTTTCCTCCTTTTAGTTCAAATCTCCTGTCAGAAACCCTGTTTAGAAACTCCAGATCATGAGAAAATACTAAAAGTGACTTGCCAGAATCCCTTAATTTCCCGAGGAATTCTGCAAACTTCTTTAAACTGATATAATCGAGTCCATTTGTAGGCTCATCGTAGATTATCATTTCGTACTCTGTGTTAGTTGCAATAGCCAATTTTGTGAGTTCACCACGAGACAATCTAAGGATTCTCGATTCTGGATGAAGGTTAAGACCAAGTGTCTGCATATTTTGCTCAACTCCATTAAAGTTGATAAAATCTTTTACCCTGAGGCCAAAAATCTGTGTGTAAGGGTCATGGAAAATGAGACCTATTCTCTCTCCTGCTACAGAATTTCTCAGTTCCCTCCCACGATAAAAAATCTTCCCATTCGCAGGTTTCAAAAATCCCGCAAGGACTCGTCCGAGTGTGGTTTTTCCCGTTCCATTTGCTCCTGAGATTCCGACAATCTCCCCCGGATAAATTTCAAAGTCAATCCCATCAAGGACCCTGTGACTCCCATACGAAAACGTGATTCCCTTGGTTGAAATTAACGGTGGGGTACCGTTGTAAGAAACCCTGCTGAGGCTGAAATCATAGGGCTGAACTTTTATCCCCAGTTCCCTCAGGTGGTCTGATGGAGGAACTTTCATCTCCCCACCAGAAAGTACAAATTTTGTTGAGTTGCGAAAATGAAACTCATGGGAAAAAATAATTACCGTTTTTCCCAGTTCTTCTATAATGGTTCTAAGGATTTCTTTTCCTTCGTTATCCAGGCTGGAGAATGGTTCATCCATCAAAAAAGCCGTAGTACCTTTCTCAATAATCTTTAAAATCAGCACTCTCTGCTTTTCTCCAGAGGAGAGCTCTCTAATTTTTTTACCTGCGAGTTTATCCACACCCAGCCTTTCTGCAAGTTTTGAGGATGTGTTGACCTCATCTGTTACATTTTCTCTGAAAAGCTGAAGCTCAAAGTTTTGAATCAGTGTGGAAACGGAGTTTGAAATCACTTCAATGGGAACATTTTCTGGGTCTTTACCATATACAGAGACTATACCTTCCCTATAACCCCTGTAAATGTGTGGAATAATGCCATTAAGAATTTCAAGAAGAGTTGTCTTTCCGCTACCGGAAATACCTGCAATCTCGGTAATCCCTTTTCCCGCAATCTTCAGATGAACTCCATTGAGTAGGAAGGTTTTCTGGTCAGGATAGCGAAATTTTAGATTTTCAGTTTTTATCATAAATACTCCTTTCCAAACACGGGAGGCAGAGCCGTTTCCAGCTCTACCCTATCGGCCTGTCACCATAGCTTAAGCCGTAGGTGTACAGGCTCGGAGTTTTGCTTGATTTTCATTTAAAAATTACATAATGTCAATAGTACTTTCAGGTCATAATTTTCATATTGCCCCAATTCTGGCAAATGATAAAGGGATTTTCACTTTTTGAGATTTTGTCTCATGTCTTTAGATATATGAAAAATTCTTCATGTATGGTTGAAAATTTCTGGTATGTGCTTTATTTTCGAGAAAAAAGGAGTGGCGCATGTTCAGGATTGAATCCAGAGTAAAAACCAACAGCCCTGAATTTATAGAAAATATGAAGTACCATAAGGAGCTTGTGAAGCAGCTCCGTGAGAGGCTCGAGCAGGTCAAGAAGGGGGGACCTCCCGAGGCGATCAAAAGGCATAAAGAGCGTGGAAAACTTCTGGTAAGGGAGAGAATTGAGCTTCTTCTTGACAGGAATACTCCGTTTCTTGAGCTTTCTCCACTCGCAGCATGGGGAATGTACGATAATCAGGTGCCTGCAGCCGGTATTATCACGGGAATAGGAGTAGTCCACGGGAAAGAGATTTGCATTGTTGCCAACGATGCAACCGTTAAGGGGGGAACCTATTTCCCGGAAACTATAAAAAAACATATCAGGGCGCAGGAAATTGCAATGGAAAACCACCTTCCATGTGTCTACATGGTCGACTCAGGGGGTGTTTTCCTGCCACTCCAGGCTGAAGTATTTCCGGACAAGGAACACTTCGGCCGTATCTTCTATAACCAGGCGAGAATGTCGGCAGACAATATCCCCCAGATTTCAATTGTTATGGGCTCATGTACAGCAGGAGGAGCCTACGTTCCTGCAATGTCTGATGAAACCATCATTGTGAAGGAGCAGGGTACGATTTTCATCGGAGGGCCACCTCTGGTGAAGGCTGCAACTGGTGTAGAAGTTACAGCAGAAGAACTGGGAGGTGCCGATGTCCATACGAGAATCTCTGGGGTTGCCGACCACTTCGCAGTTGATGATCGTCATGCCATTCAAATCGCAAGAAATATTATTGAAAATCTCAATCGGCCGGAAAAATTTCCCCTTGATATAGCCGAGCCAGAAGATCCCTACTATGACCCTGAAGAAATTTACGGAATAATTCCCAAAGACTTAAAGAAGCCCTTCGACGCAAGGGAAATTATTGCAAGAATTGTAGACGGATCAAGATTCCATGAATTTAAGGCAAGGTATGGGACAACGCTGGTGACTGGATTTGCGAGGATAATGGGATACCCTGTCTGCATCGTTGCAAACAACGGAGTCCTCTTCTCTGAAGCTGCACAGAAAGGGGCACATTTCATTTCAATGTGTTCCGTGAGGAAAATCCCCATTGTATTCCTTCAAAATATCACTGGATTCATTGTTGGCAAACAGTACGAGCATGGTGGCATAGCAAAGGATGGGGCAAAGATGGTTCACGCTGTAGCCACAGCTCAGGTGCCTAAATTTACCGTAATAATCGGAAGTTCATACGGAGCTGGAAACTATGCTATGGCAGGTCGTGGCTATAATCCAAGACTCCTTTTCATGTGGCCCAATGCAAAGATTGCAGTCATGGGGGGTGAGCAGGCTGCCAACGTGCTGGTTACGGTGAAAAGAGACCAGCTGCGCAGGAAGGGACTCGAACTCTCCCCTGAAGAGGAGAGAAAAATTCGCGAGCCAGTACTCAAAAAATACGAAGAAGAATCAAGTGCTTATTATAGCACGGCAAGGCTATGGGACGATGGAATAATCGATCCGGTGGATACAAGGATTGTGCTTGCGCTTGGAATTTCTATGTCCCTTAACGCGCCAATACCCGATCACAAATTTGGAGTCTTCAGGATGTAAAATACAACCTGTGACAGTGTTCGAAAAATTGGAGGCGGTGTGAACGCTATATTCCCGATTTCTAAAGGGGATCTTTATGATAAATTCACCCGTGCTAAAAGAGGCAGGCCAAAATCCTCGTGAATATGTGCAATTCAGTTTAATGACTAAAAAATATTCGAACATCCTTTTCCAACCAGCTTGACCAATTGGTTTTAGATAATTATTATTTTAAGCCCATAAGGGCCACCGTAGCTCAGTCGGCAGAGCAGCGGTTTCGTAAACCGCAGGTCGGCGGTTCAAATCCGCCCGGTGGCTCTTTAAAGGAGTTTTAATCATGAAAAATCTGTTTATCGCTTATGCCATAATCTGGATCGGCTTGTTCTTCTATCTCCTGAAACTTCACTCCAGGGTCTCCAGATTAGAGAAGGAACTTAAAGAGATAGAAGAAGAGAAGAAATCCTGATGAAAATTTTGAATTTTACCCTCCTGATACTCTGGGTGGCGTTACTCTCAATTTTCACATACTTTTACAAGTTCGAATACCTACCACTAAAACATGTTGTTAGAGATCTAAAACAGGAAAACGAGAATCTCTCAAAGATGGTTGCACAGAGACTATACGAGACCAGCAAACTCCCTGTTTTAGACACGGTTCAGGTTAAAGAGACGTTAAAGACCACGAGAAAAGTCTTTCCAATCACAAGACTATTCGTCTCGGGCAAAGCTGAATTGACAAAGGAGGGAATGGGAATTTTGAAGGCCTTCATCTCCTCTTATAAGAACGCGGTAAGATTTGATATTCTCGTATACAAGGGGGCCCGGATAGACAGAGTCCAGAAAAAAAGGGCCGCACTCCTGAAAAATTTCTTTGCAAAGAATGGAATCAATTCCAAAAGTATAAGGACATTCACGACAAATAAGGTGGCTAATAAGGTCGTAATAACTATCTACACTCGTTAGTCAGTATAATATAGCTGCCTGCAGGCATGAAAATGTACGCCTACTCTACCAGTAAATCTGGATATAGGATTGAGTTTCATTACAAACTCTATAATTCCCCCTTCTTTAGAAGGGGGAATAAGGGGGATGTTAAATTTTTTGAAAATCCCCTTGCGTCTCCCTTTTATCAAAGGGGGATTTATAGACATTAAAATTAAGTGGAGTGCTATTATCCTTATGAGAATTCTTTTACTTGCGGATATCAGTTCCTATCACACCTATCTCTTTGCAGAAACTTTAAGCGAACAGGGCCATGAAGTCCATGTGGCTTCAGCAGAGCCACCACTTCGTCCCACGAATTCTTTTGAAATCCACAGAGTAAGACCATTGGTAGAGAAGAAAAATTTTTTTAGATATCTCCCCCTAATTCCTCAATTTAGAAAATTAGCAGGAGAATTGTATCCCGATGTCACGCATGCTCACTTTATTTCAAATTACGGATTTATTGCCCGATTTATCCAAGGCAAAAAAATCCTCTCTGTGTGGGGAAGCGACTTACTTGTTGTGCCTTCAAAAAGTGTCATTCATCGAAGGTTAACGGCGTGGATTTTAAAGGGATTTGATCTCATCCACGTAGATGCCATCTTTATGAAGGGAATCCTCAACGGCTGGGGAATCCCCGGCGAGAAAATTAGAATCTTCCCTTTTGGACTTAAAAAAGGTATTAGAGACCTCCCTCTGACGATTCAGAAACGGAATTTATTTATAACGCATAGAAGATTGGATTCTGACATGGATCCATTGACCGTAGTGAGGGCATTTAAACAATTTCACAAAAGTTATCCAGATGTTGAGCTCGTCATGATGAGCGATGGAGAGATGAGACAGGAGATAGAAAGAGCAATTGCTAAAGACACTTTTATAAGACTAACAGGAAGAGTTTCACGTGAAACACTTATTAAAAATCTAACAAATTCCAGATTTTACGTGTCTGCTTCATTTACGGATTCTACATCAGTTTCCCTGCTTGAAGCGATGGCAACCGGATGTTTTCCAATAGTCACAGACATTCCAGGTAACAGGGAGTGGATTATTCACGCAAAGAATGGACTCCTATTCAAGCCGGGAAACGCAGATGAGCTTGTAGAAAGGATGATTTCTGCTGTTTCCCATCCAGAATTAGTTGATGAGGCGATAATGTATAATAAAAGTGTTATTCAAAAAAGGGCAAATTTTGAAGAGAACGTAAGGAAACTTTACGAGGAATTATGAGGAAAGTCCTGATCATCACCTACTACTTCCCTCCAATAGGTTACGCCGGGGGTCTTCGAATTATCAAACTTATGAAATACTTACCCCAATATGGCTGGCAGCCGGTGGTGC
>Ga0256833_1001307_pt1 | contig 18465 bp, 16 predicted proteins | sample 356284metaG_FD_190535 | JGI IMG/M metagenome (GOLD analysis project Ga0256833, IMG submission 190535) | Hydrothermal vent microbial communities from Mid Atlantic Ridge, Atlantic Ocean - 356-284 | ecosystem: Environmental > Aquatic > Marine > Hydrothermal vents | place: Atlantic Ocean: Mid... | reverse complement strand
CTGTTGACAACGGGACCGCCGACGAGGATGATGTTGCTGCCAACCTTGTCAAGTCCCTCTGTCATGACCTCTGTGTCGAGGACCGTTATCGGCTGGGTGACCTTGCTCGGCTCGTAGGTTTTGACCTTGCCGAGGTCTTCAAGCTTCATGTTGTGGTACCTTATGTACCACGGCTCATCGATGTGGTCAAGGACGTCGCCCACGTTGACCTTCAACGTCCTCAGGTTGCCGACCCTCGTAATCTCGATCCATGACTCTGCGCTGTAGGTGTATTCATTGTCACCGCACTTCTCGGGGCCACAGATGTTGCTCTTGAGTGTGAGGTTGTAAACCGGGTGGAAACTCGGAACGCTAATGGTCTTGGCGGGACCGACCTTCTTAGCGTTGACGAGCTCTATCGCTGCCACCGCAGCCGGGGTAACGGTCTCGTTGTTCGCAAGTTCCTCTGACCGGAGGTTGATTATGGCATTCGCGTTCCATCCGTCTGATGGGCCAGCGAGATACCAGTCGAACCCCGGCACCAGGGATCCGCCTGCGGTGAAGGTACTTAGGTTCCATCCACTTATGTTCATCGGATACCAGAAGTGGGTGTCAACCGTGAACTTGTTAACAGTGGCCCCATAATAACTATCCCATACGCTCGAATTATCTGCCTGGTAGTACCTGCTCATGCTCGTGTTCTGTATTACTCCGTAGAAGTGAACCGTCCAGTCGCTGCTCGGCCAGGAGTCGCCATCGTCGACTGCCCTGAGGTCCGTGTAGACTATGAGCCTTGCCATGGTGTTGCCCTCTACACCGACAAAGGTTCCCTCGAGGATCACGACGAGGTCGTCGGCACCGTCACCGTCCCTGTCACCGAAGACCGAAACGCCCTTGTATGTACTACCCTGTTTCTCAAGTGCCACCGTCCTGGACTCTCCAGTCTTGTTGTCTACAACCTTAAGGAGGACCTTCTCAGTGCCGCCGATTATGTTTATGTCAAGGACGTTGATAACGTACCTGCCCCCTGCGGTTAGGGTCCCACCGACCTTAACCCACCCGTTCTGTCCCTCGATTACGCTGGTGGCGAGTAAGAGGACGTAGTCGCTCCTCCTGATGTTACAGCTCGGGCATATCGTCGCAATGTCCAGCCTGGTATCGTACTTGCCATAGACACAGATGGCGTGGTATTTCTTGCCGAGGAGGGTGAACGAGTCGCCGGGCTGTATTCCAGGATCAATTATCGTTTTGGTCACGTTGACGTACTCGTCACAGCAGGAACTCCAGTAGTCAGTCTTTTCCCCGACCTGCATGTAGTTGGCCGTGTAGGTGAAGTTGCCCTTGCCAACCCATATCTGCTCATCCCCCGTCGGGGCACCCTTGTTGTCTGGGTCATATATCTTTATGCCTTTGATACTAACGTGAACCGGGACGTTGTAGTCGAGACTGTCCAGCTCGGCGCTCCAGTTGGCAACGTTCTTGTTGAGGATCTTCTCCATTCCTCCTATAAATGTGCCCCATGACCTCGGGTTTTCGTTGTACCCGGCCAATGTTGTGACATAGTCTGCCCCGTTCCACCAGTAGCTGCTGGCATCACTAAGGGCAGCATCCTCACTGCTCCCCGAGCCCGAGCCCTCGTAGACGTAGAGTTTTGCCACACGGTACGGCTGCTCCTTGAAAACAGCAGGTCCGCTGACCTCTACCTCCTTCTCGTTATAGAGAAGGGTTCCAAGCGCAACGGCTATGTCTGCAGCGCTAACAACATCCTGGGCAGCGCCCTGGCTTCCAACGACGATTTTAACGTTCGGCTGGCCGTTCTTAACAAAGAAGTCCTTGGCGGGCATCTGGTCCTTGCTCGGAAGCCAGTGTACTGCGCTGGCAAAGCCAACGGTCGCTCCGAGCATAGCGGCACCCACGGCAAGGGCCGCGATCTTCCTTACCTTCATTTCCTTACACCTCCGTTTTTGGGTTTACACCCTAAGGTGGTCTGACATGTGTTGTCATTGACATTCTGACTTCAAGGGGTATATATACTTTTCGCTTTCAGACCCTTTCACGAACCCAAAGAAGCTCGCTAATCGCCGTAAAAATGAAAGGGAGCTTAATTAAATGCCTATAGGACATTCGCCTTTTGACGATAATATCTCAGGGATTAAGCTTGAAAGTAGTATTCGCCTTATCCATCAGCTGTTTCTTCAACGGTCTCGTAATGAGTTCCTGGACGAAGCCGGCGATATCGGTAAGGGAATTTTGGAGTTCGCCAGCCGTAACGTCGATTACCTCGGGTTCAATTATCGAGAGTGCAACGGGTACGTATTTGGCCATAAGCTGGAAAAGGGTCTCAAAGTCGGAGAGAACTTCGGCGGCAAGCAATAGTTTTCTCTCATCATCCGGTGCCCTCTCAACCACGAGTTTGTTTATCTTGCATCCCTCGTAATTTAGTGCCTTCGCCATGTTAATCCTCGCGCTCTCTTCATCCCGGTCATAAACCTCCGCAACGAAACGGTAGAGTATCTCCCTGTCCTCTATTATCATCGATTCTACCTCATCCCTGGAATAACCTATCCTGGGCTCAGGAACATCGTCGAGCTTCGGGTAGACCGCCAGTCCCCCGAACTCTTTCATCAGGTTGGCCATGAACACTGCAACGTCCCCGAGTATTCTCATTAGCTCCTTTGAGCTTATCTCCATTTTACCGGGTCTCAAAACCTCCACAACGGCAGGGGAATACCTGAGAGACAACAAAGCGATGTCCCTGAGGGAACCCACGAGCCTGGCTTCGATGACCGCAGAATACTTAAGGAGCTCTTCCCCTTCCTCCTCGAGAACATCCCCCACCAGCAAATCCTTAACAGTCACGTTTTTTTCCGACTTGAGGGCCCTAACGGTCTCTTCCACAGCCCTTTCTAAAAGTTTCTTGTCGTTGGAAAGGGCTTCAATGTAAAAAATAACCTCAAGCTGCTCCATTTTTACCACCACATGCCTGGATATCGCTTTTTCTTGTAGGTGCCAACTACCGGAATTTTCTCCCCGCAGTACTCACACCTTCCCTCGGGGGTGACGTGGTACCCGACAATCTCAAAGGCGTGGCGAAGTATTAAAGGCTTTCCACAGTTAGGGCAGTAAGTGTTCTCACCCTCGTGACCCGGCACGTTGCCGACGTAGACGAACTTCAGACCTTCCTCCCTCGCAACGCGGTAGGCCATCTCAACGGTTTCAAGTGGGGTAGGGGGCAGATGGGTCAACTTGTAGTGCGGGAAGAACCGCGAAAAGTGAACAGGGGTATCCTCCCCGAGCTCCTCAACAACCCAGCGTGCAAAGGCCCTTATCTCCTCCTCGCTGTCGTTGAGCGTCGGGATGACCAGGTAAGTCAGCTCAACGTGGATTCCAAACTCTTTCTTTGCTATAACCGCTGTTCTCCTGCTCGGTTCACCGCTCGGAACGCTCGCTATTTTCATGTAAAACTCGTCGCTAAAGGCTTTAATGTCTATGTTCATCGCATCTATGTAATGTGCAAGCTCCCTAAACGGTTCCTCGTTTATGTAGCCGTTGGTTATGAGGAGGTTGTATATCCCCTCCCTTCGGGCGAGCTTTGCAGTATCGAGGACAAACTCGTACCAGATTACCGGCTCATTGTATGTGTAGGCTATGCTCTCGCAGGAGTAGTGTCTTGCCATTGCAACTATCATCTCAGGAGTCATTTCATGGAGGTGGGGAAAGCTTTCATCAGCTTGGCTTATCTCCCAGTTCTGACAGTGCCTGCAGTGCATGTTGCATCCAACAGTGCTTACAGAGAGAGCACAGGAACCGGGCCAGAAGTGGAAGAGGGGCTTCTTCTCAACGGGATCGGCTCCTATGGCGGAGACCTTCCCGTAGTTGAGGGTGTAGAGCCTTCCGCCGATGTTTTTTCTCACCCTGCAGGAACCTCTCTTTCCCTCGCTGATTACACAGTTGAGTGGACACAGCCTGCACCTAACCTTACCCCCTTCAAGCGGCTCCCAATAGAGTGCCCCCCTCATTTTCCTCACCCTGGGTGAAAGTATCCTCAATGACGTTTAAGCTTTCCGTATTCCCCATAAAACTCAGCCATCGTGAGAAACTCGGCCCCCTGCCTTTTGTAATAATCCACCAGCATGCCGAGGAGCCCTACCGCCTTATCCCCCGTATTAAACCTGCAATCCCACCGGATTTTTTCACGCTGCATCGGAACGAACTCCCAGGGATGAGCGAAGTAAACCCTCGGTTCCCTAAGGCGAGAGTGGATAATCCTCTGTATCCTCCAGGGGAGTCTAATGATGGAAGACGTTGTTGACGCAGGGACCTCAAGTACGTTACCAAAGAACTTCACCCCGGCGCGGTAGCCCTTGTAGGTTGCCTTGGAAGAATCAACTAAAATTTTGTTCTCTTCGAGAACGCGGTAGTATTCGTCCGGAAACTGGAGATTAGGGGCCCTAAAGGAAACAACGTCCCCGAACTTCCTCAGAACTTCAAGGGACTTCTCAATTACTCTCCTTCCCTCGTCAAAGTTCAGCCTGTCGAGCCTCTCGTGGTTGTAGTTGTGGCTTCCAAGCTCATGACCTTCGTCGATAACCCTTTTCACCAGTTCCGGAAAGCGCCTCGCCATCTCCGCGGTGAAAAAAAATGTTGCCTTGACGCCCTTTTCTGAGAGCAGGTCAAGGATTCTCGGAAGGCCCTCCTCCATTCCCCTCGTCGTGGTTAAATACGGGGGGCAGTCATGTTCAACGTCAAAGGTTATTGCAACCCTCATTTCAGACCCCTCACAAGCCTGTAAAACCTATACCTCCTATCGACGTCCCCGTAGTAATCAATCGTGAGCTTATAAACCCTGACTATTCTTGGAAGCACCGAATCCCAAGAAAACTTTTCCTCAACGACCTTTCTTCCCATCTCCCCCATCTTCGGAACGAGTTCTGGGTTGCTCAGAGCCCACGATATCCTATCCACCATGCCCTCCTCGCTCTCCGCGAGGAGCCCCGTAATCCCGTTGACAACCATATCGGAAAGCCCGCTTTCGTTCCTTCCAATGACCATCCTACCGGTAGCCATGGCTTCAAGACCCACCACCGGGAACGCCTCAAGGATTCCGGGCATGAGGACCACGTCAGATGCCCAATAAAGGGGTAACAACCGCCCTCTCTCCACAAAGTCGTAAAGCTCCGATATCTCCCCGATCCCCGTTTTCCTCAAATTCTTCTCAAGAACCGGCCTCATTGGGCCGTTTCCAACAAGGACCAGTCTTATTTTTCTCCGAGAAACACCGCTCTTCTCAATGGCCTCTTTGAGCATGATGGGTATCCTGTGTGCCCCTTTCCTTTCGGTCATCCTGCCCAGGTAAAGAACGACCATCTCGTCACGGAGCCCGAGACTCCTGCGGGCCCGTTCCCGCTCCTCCGGTTCGGGAGGCCTCCACCTGTGCGTATCTATACCGTTCGGTATGACTATCAATCTCCTATCCCTCAGCTCCTTCCCGAGAAGTCTTCGAGTGTCCCGGGCAACGGGCCGGCTGACTGCGATAAACGTGTCAACCTTATCGAGGTTCTTTCGCAAAAGCTTTCCAAGGGTAACGTCCACATACGTTGGAGCCCCGTAAAAAGAATGATTGGTGGCAACTACTGGAACTCCCCTTATCCCCCCTGACACCGCGGAGGTGGCAACAGCCAGAGGGGAATAGATGCTGTGAACGTGGGTTATATCAAAGCCCTCCCTCTTGTAAAACTCGTTTATGTCCCAAAGCTGTTCCACTCCTGTGCTGACGTGGTATTCCCTGAAGTAGAAAAAACCGGGGAACCTTTTAACACTATAAGGAAAATCATCCACGTAGGGTTTCATGTAACGGTAATCATGGGTTATAACGTGGGGCTCGTGTCCCATATACAGCAGATTCCTGGCAAGCTCGTCAACGTGGGACTCGATTCCACCAACCTTCGGATAAAACCAGTCCGTCGCTATTGCGATTTTAAGGCCCTCCATATTTCAACCCCTCCAGAGGATACAAGGACAATGAGACCAACTATGGTGCTAACAACGTATGAAACGAACCTCTCCACGAGGGTCATGGAGACGGCAAAGGGAAACGGGACCCCAAAGTGGGCGAGGGTTCCCACCAGGCCACCCTCGATAATGCCAACTCCCCCGGGGGTGAAGGCTACGAGCCCAAAGAGCAGGTTTGCCACCGAAACGAGGGCCACGAAACCCCAGCTTAAGCTTAAACCCAGGGCCATCGCTATGAGCTTCAGCCTCACAACATCGAGGAGCCACACAAGGGAGCTCAGTCCAACGCCGGCGAGGTTTACCTCGCGACAGCTCCTCAACCCCACGATCCCATCTATCTCCCCTTCACCTACTTCTGTTTTGAAGAGGCGGAGGGAGATCCTAACAAAGGAGTCCCACCTGAACCAGAGAAGCGCAACTCCAACCAGTCCAACGGCTATTAAGGGAAGTGACTCCCTTGAAAAATAGGCGGCGCCCAACATGAAGAGCATGAAAACCGGTATGGTCTCAAGGATCCTCTCGTAAACTATGCTAATCGCGGAGATTCCCGACGGAACGCTCGCCCTCCTGGAAACCCAGGCCACCCTTAGGAGCTCCCCTCCACTCCTACTGAGGGGGGTAACGTTGTTCATGAAAATGGAGGCGAGTATCGCCTTTACGAGCTCCCCAAAGGGAACGTCCCTCCCCAAGCTTTTTAGGACGAGTTTCCAGCGCAGAGCGTAGAGGAGAACACTAATGTAATATGTGAAGAAAGCAAGGGCGACGTAGCACAGGGATGCGTTCCCGAGCACGGAAAAATACTCCCCAGCGGAATTAATGATGCCCTCAATCATAGTTACAACCTACCCCCACTCCGCAAGGAGTCTTAAAATGTTATCGGAACAACCTTCAATACCAGCTCCCCCGCGGAACCATGTGCTCCCAGCCCAAGGGAGGGAGCTTCTCAGCACGCCCCCTATCCATTAGATAGACCCCGTTGCCTTCGAAGACCCTACCTATCACGGTGCAATCAAATGTGAGCCCCTCGAGAAGGTCTTCGGGCAAAGTGAACAGAATCTCAAATTCCTCCCCACTCGCAAGGGCCAACTTATGGACATCGAGACCCAAAATCTCAGAAACCCGAATGACTTCCTCCCTCACCGGAAGCTTCCAGGCATCAACACATATCTTGACCCCGCTCCGCTCTGATAAAATGTTCAGCTCCTTAGCAAGGCCGTCACTAACATCTATTGCAGAGCTCGCGACCGCTGAAAGGACAACACCCTCCTCAACCCTCGCCTTAGGCTCAAGAAACCTTTCGTAGAGGGCATCCTTAACCCTACCCCCAACCTCAAGGTCATCCCTCCAGACGAGATAGCCTGCCAGAGCCCTTCCAAGGTCCCCAGTAACGCAGACCAAGTCCCCAGGTTTAGCTCCAGACCGCGGAAGCAGTCTTTTGGTGGTTCCGATGGCCATTCCATCTATAACAAGATCATCAGCCTCGTTGGTGTCGGCACTCAAAACGGGAACTTTGTAAAAGTCGAGGGCCTCCCCAATCCCCTTTGCTATCCCTTCAATGTAGTCACTATCCAAGTCGGACGTAATGCCAAGCGAGAAGAGGAATCCTATCGGCCTCGCGCCCATGGCAGCAACGTCGCTCAGGTTCATGGTTACGGCCTTGAACCCCACTTGTCTGGGAGTCATTATGCCCGGAACGTCCGTTTTTCCAACCAGCATGTCGTTTGTCGCCACTAACCATCTATCCCTAAGTTTTATAGCCCCCGCATCGTCGCCAAGAGGTAAGTCCCCTTGCCTCTTAAGGTACCTCAGGAAAGTGGAAATCACCTCGGATTCCCTCAACGTTTCACCCCCATGAACTCTGTTATGCTTCTCTGTTTCGGTTTTTCTTCTGGAAATGAAACTACTATCTCATTTAGTTCCCCTATACTCGCCTTTCTAATCTCATCGGGCAGTTTTATCTCTCCGTATTTTCCCCCTCCACCGGGGACCACTATTAGCTTTTCGTTTCTGTAGGCCCAAACCGCTTTGGCAACGTCCTCGTGAACTCCGGCGAGATCCTTAATAGGGGCATCAACCAGGACCCTTATCTCGCTTCCAAACTCGCGCAAAAAGCGCTCCCAGACCAACCTAACGGCTTTCGTCTCAACGCCCTTACCTATCACCATTGCAATTATCTCCGCCAAGGGTGCGAGCCTGAGATAAGGCGGTCTGTCCTCTGGCCTCTCGTCCGTATCGGCTAATTCGAGGATTCTATCGCGGACTCCCTTCTTTATTCTTCCCCCGCACTTGGGACACCTCCATCTAAGCGCCCTCGCCTCCCCCAGCGAATACTTCGCATAACAGCGCGAGCAGGCTGTGAGGTGGTATTTACCGAGTCTCGGGTCAAGGCCCGCGTTGAGGACTATTTTTCTGCCCCCCCTCTTAAGAATCGCCTTTCGCACCTCTTCAAAGGTGGCCTCCAAGATCTCGAAGCGGTTGAACTCCCTCCCCAAACGGTGGGGCATCGGCGAGTGGGCATCACTGTTGCTCAGGTAAGTAAGCCTGTGGTGAGCCTTTATCATGTCGGCCATCTCCGAATCGGCGGAGAGGCCCAGCTCCAAGAAGTGGATTTTAGCATTTCCATAAGCTTCTTTAAGTGAATCGTATTCCTTGTAGAGGCTTGTCCATGGAGTAAAGGCGTGAGCCGGCCCTATAAGGACGCCAAGCTCGTTCGCAAGGTCTGCTATCTCAGCTGCCGAGAGGTTAAGGTGTGGTCTTCCCTCGGTGTCGATGTCGTTTGAATACGCCTGTAGAACGTTCCGCATCTCCCTGACTGTATCGATGCTCGGGAAAATCATAACGTGATGAACGCGCTTATTATCCTCGACTTCAGCAGTTAGAATGAAACGAACTCCACTTATCTCGTAGGTTCCATCCCCAACTTTTTCAGAGTACTCCAACAGCTCCGATTCCCACCGGGGGTTCAGGATATCGCCCGTTCCAACCAAACCAAGCCCCTTGAAACGAGCGTTCTCGGCGAGGTTGGGGAATGTCATGGCCTTCGAAACAGCCTTTGAGTAACGCGAGTGTATATGAAGGTCCGCATCTATCAGCATGAGACCACCTCACTCTATGTACATCCCCTCCAGGCCCCGGTAATATGCCTTATAGATGTCCTTCTTTGTTATCACCCCCACGAGTGTCGGGTCGCTCTCGGACCTGACAACGGGGAGAAGGTTCATGTCAAACTCCATGAGCTTCTCGAAGGCATCTTCCGCGGTTTCCGTTGGGTATGTAACTGCAAAGGGTCTGGAGTTCAGAAAACGCTCAACCCTCATCCTCTTTAGAGAGGTTGGTTTTTTAAGCAGGTCCCTCACACCTATGACCCCAACCACCCTCATGTCCTCATCAACAACTGGGAAGCAATCATGCCCAGTCTCGCTTATAAGGTGCTCAACGTCAAGCAATGTATCATCCTTGTGAACATAGACCGGTGTGGTGGTCATGACCTCCCCCACGGAGATCGTCTCAAGTATAACCGGTTTTCCCGTCTTCACGTGATAGCCCTTCATCCGGAGCTTAAGGGTGTATATCGACTCCCCTCCAAGGAAGAACCTTGCGGTGAGGAATCCTATGGTTGCAGACGTCATGACCGGTGGCAGAACGGCGTAGCTTCTCGTGAGTTCTGTGACCATGAGGATCTGGGTCAACGGGGCCTGGGTCATGCCACTGAAAAATGCTGCCATTCCAGCGAGAGCATAAACGGCTGGGCTAACGGTAAAACTTGGGAAAAGAATCCTCACAATTTCCCCAAAGGCCGCTCCAAACATGGTTCCTATGTAGAGACTGGGGGCAAACACGCCTCCACTGTGCCCAGAACCAAGGGTGAGGGCCGTTGCCAGCATCTTTGCCAAGGCAAGTGTAACCAGCAAACCTACGGTGAGTCTCCCGTAAAAAGCCAACCTCATTCCTTCATAGCCTATTCCGAAGATGCCGTAGGTGGGGAAAAACATCCCCACAAAACCAACCCCGAGGCCCCCGAGCACCGGTTTGCTTATCTCGGGAAGTCCAGCTCTGGAGAACCTCTCTATTACCGCGTACAGGAACCTCGCGTAAGCGGCAGCCAGAAGACCCATCGCCAGACCGAGAATGAAGAACAGGGGGAGTTCGGGCAGGCTGTGACCTATCCCACTGGGAATGTCTATTTCCACGGCCCTTTTGAGAACAGCCAGGGTGAGTGCATTGCCGGTTATGGCCGCCACAAAAATCGGAACGAGGTTGATCGAGAAGGCCCCCATGTACACTACCTCAAGGGCAAACATCGCTCCAGCCAGTGGCGTATTGAAGGTGCCGGCTATTCCGGCCGCTAACCCGCAGGTAACGAGGAGCTTCTTCATCTCCTTGGATAGGTTGAACCAACGGGCGAGTATGGCGGTTAAGGCGGCCCCTATGAACCCTATTGGACCCTCCCTCCCAACGCTCCCGCCCGAACCTATGGTTACGGCCGTTGCCAGGGTCTTTACAACGGCAAAACTGCCCGGAATGTTCCCACCCTTGAAGATTACAGCCTCTATAACCTCCGGAATACCGTTGCCCCTTATCTCAGGATACCTGAGAACAAAGATGGCCACAATGAGAGCACCAAACGCGGGAAGGAGAGCATAGCCAAGGTTAACGCCTGCTACCTCATAGGTCACTCTCGGGAGAATCCAATCAAAGAATATTCTGTGGACGAAAGAGATGGCAATTCTAAAAAGAACCGCCCCCAAACCTCCAACTAAGCCCGCCATGATAGAGAAAACTATCACTACACCCCACTTTTTGACGTATCGACTCCTCGAGCTCATCGAAAGGAGTTGGTCCTCGAACATAAAAAGCTTAAGCTTTTATACCCTCCCCTCGAAGAGCGGATGGTGAATTGCATGAAGGTTGAAGGATTTGTAGCGTCCCTGCGAAACGCTGAGACGGTAGTGGACCTTTTCAAAATTCTCTCAAAGAAGGGACCCATTGTAGAACTCGATGGGCAGAAGTTCCTGATAGTTGTTGAAGGTGACTTCGAGGGGAAAAAGTTCTGGACGGAGATAAACGGCGAGAAAGCCAACCAGGCCTTGGGTGACGCGATGCTCAACTCCTCGAGCTTTCCCTTCAAGTGCAAGAGACCCTACACCGGTGGAAACGTAATCTTCGTCAGCTTTGATGACATCGAAGTCGATAGATTCCTCTTTGCCTACCGCACCGATGACCACGGGGTTTTCTACGCGATCGAAGATGGGAAAGCAAAGGAGATAACTGGGAAGGAATACGAGAAACTCAAAACCGAGGTCCCCGAGTTCAGAATAAAGTCGATGAGCGAAGAAGAAATGGACATGATGGGGGCCTTCTTTGGTTAACCGCGCTCTTTCACCTCCTTTATTCTCTCCTTTGTGGCCTTTATCTGTTCCATCTTCCTCGCGGCCTTGAGGCTCTTGTTCTCCTCGATCTCCCTCCTGAAAGCCCATTTGAGCAGGGGCGGTGTTATGAGAACCGAAACCGTAATGAAGATTAAGGTGGCCGCTATGAACTCCGGGGCGTCCTTGGATGGAATTGCACCACCGTGGATGGCCACCATCAGATCAACGAGCGCTACCTCAGTCCTCGGAACGGAACCAATGCCCATCTGAAGGGACATCCAGAAGTTTTCCTTTGCAAAGAGAAACGACCTTCCGCGGCCCCACGCGGTAATCCACGCTCCAAAACCCCTGCCTATTACCTTACCCACGACGGCTATAGTGCTCATGACCGCGGCAAGGACGAGGGCGTTGGCGTTTTCAAACACAGTGAGGTTGAGCATTGCCCCCGTATGAACGAAGAAGAAGGGTATCAGGAGACCGTAGCCGATGGCCCTCAAGTCTTCCATGAGGCGTTTGCCTTCCGGAAGCTTCGAGAGAACGAGACCCATCATGAAGGCACCTTCTATGGCCGCGGCAAACCAACCCTCTGCCAACGCCGCAAAGAGGAACATCATCCCTATGGCCATTCCGAGTATACCCTTCTCCACGTGAAGCCTTTCGGCAAACTCAATGTAGTAATCGACGAGAAACCACCACACAACACCGGTTATCAGGAAGAACGCAACTATTTTAAGACTCAACTCAACCAGGCTACCACTCCCAACCGCAAATATCACGAGGGCTATGCCAAGAAAATCATCCATGACGCTCGCACTCAGCGACGCGGCACCAACTTCACTCTTAAGAACGCCCAAGTCCATCATGACTCTAACGGTTAAACCAATACTCGTCGCCGTCAGCAGAACTCCTCCCGCAAAGGCCTCCCTGCTTGGGTAGCCCATCTTCATGAGGGCGAACCACGCCAAGAGCAGGGGGACAAAAACACCCAAAACCGTGGAGACTGTGGCAGTAACCCCTGTTCTCTTGAGTTGGTTTATGTCGGTATCGAGGGCCCCGAGGAAGAGCAGAAAAATTATGCCCAACTTGGCCAGGAAGTTGGCCACCGCCGTCATGTCCGTCGTGAAGCCCTGACCGCTGACTATGGGAAGGTACTGGGGCGCAACGATGCCAAAATAGACGAGGTTGCCGAGTATCATTCCCATTAGGAGCTCACCAAGAACGCCCGGGAGCTCGAAGCGTTCAATTAAGCTGTCCCCCATCTTCGCGAGTATCAAAGACACGCCCAAGGCAAAGAGAAGCCATGTCACTGTCTCCATGAAGCACCACCTACCCTGAGGAGTCTAAGAAGCTCATCAATGACGATTCTAAGACTTATCTCGCCGATGAGCCGCCCTTCATCCACCACGGCAAGAACCTGGACCCGATACTTCCTCATTTTCATCAGGGCATCGAGAACCGTGGCGTCTCCCCCTATGGACAGGGGATTTGGCTCCGCGACGTCAACTGCTTTCGCAGCACCACCGAGAAGGGATTTCATAGTCCGGCTCGTCATTCCGAGCTTGAACCGGTGGGCCTCGGGGGGAAGCAGTATATCGACCACATCAAGGTATCTTATGACACCGAGAAGCTCCATGGAGTCTCTGTCACTCACAACCCACACATGGTGTCTCGTCCTGAGTATCTTAAGAACACTCAAGATGTCCGACTGGGCGGTGACAACAGGCATTGTTTCAATACGCGGCATTATACTGGAGATTTTCAAAGAATTAAGCGTTTCAATGGCGGACTCTATCTCCATAGGACTCACCACCATCTTTTTTTACAACGGGACTATTTAAATCTTCGTGAAGCCATTCGGACAGCGTAGTGAATTTTAGAGCATTGTACCAGTTAAAACGGCCAATTTCACAGTTCGCTTCAGTTCAGAGGAATCCGTCCGAACGCCCACCCCATGAAGAACCCGAAAAGCTCATGGGAAAAACTGGGACGGTGGCAATACTCCCCCAAGGTTCAAAGCCGTCTTCCCACTGCACCTATAAAATAGAAGAGCAGCTTAGCTCCTGTCAGGGCCGTGGGATCACCCAAACTTTTCCCCGCCACCTCCATTATGTCGAAGCCGATAACTTTTTTGTTTTCAACGAGCCATTCAATGGCCTCCACCACGTTCCAGAAGTGTAGCCCGCCAGCTTCCGGAGTTCCCGTGCTTGGTACCAGGGGGAGGTCAAAGACGTCTATGTCGACCGAAAGGTAAACCGGCTCGGGGAGGGGTTCAACTAACTCAACAAAGGCATCAAAGCTGTAGTCCCTCGCGTGAATCCAATTTATCCCCCTCGCCTCTGCAAACCGGACTTCCTCCCTCGTTCCGCTCCTGATTCCAAACATGGCCTCAACTATCCCAAGCTCCGCTATCCTCCTCGCCACGCACGCATGGCTGTAGGGGTTGCCCTCGTAGGAATCCCTCAAATCGAGATGGGCATCGAAGACAACGTAACTTTTGGGTTCGAGGGCCTCGATAGCCCCAAGAGTCTGAGAATGCTCCCCACCCAAGAGCACTGGCAGGGCCTCCGAATTGATGCGTTTAACTTCCTCTATCGTTTCCTTAACCCTGTCCGCAGTTTTTTTGGGATCGCCAGAGACTATTGAGACGTCGCCAATGTCAGCTATCGGAAGCTCGGCTATGTCTATTTCGTAATCGAGGATATAACTCTCAAGGTTGAGTGTAGCATGCCTTATCAGAGTCGGCCCAAACCTCGCCCCCGGCTTGAAGCTTGTGGTACCATCGAAGGGCACCCCAACTATCACAAACTTTGCATCATCGGGTTCAACGAGGGGGAACTCCAGTCCAGTGACCCGGTACGTGTAGAGGAACTCCATGGCGTTTCACCTCACGATGACAACTGGGGGTTCAATGAACCCAACGACATCTTCGAGGAGGGAACCTATCCTCGTCTTGCCGCTCTTCCCGTAGGCTCCCATGACAACGAGGTCGTATTTCCCGCTATTGGCTTCTTCAAGAATCTTCTCCCTCGCGGAACCCTCGACTATCTTGAAAGAGCAGTTTATTCCTTCCCTCCTCCCGAGTTCCAGGAGGCTTGTAATAACGTCTTTGACGCTCTTTTTCATTTCATTCCATACCGTCTCCTCGAATCGCTTCATCTCCTCGAGGTTTTCGCTCCGAAGGCTGAGGTGGAAAGCCATGGCCCGAACTTCCTTTCTGTCGAGAACTGAAAACAGAAGAACCTTTGCACCCCCTCCCCTGGCTATAGAAAAAGCGTGCAAGGCAGCCTTCTGGCTCCACTTCGACCCATCAACGAGCACTAAAACCCTCATGCGATCACCTCACAGACCAACGTACCTGAGCCATATTATTCCGCTCCCCACTCCAACGGTAACCAGCATTATCACAAAACCCACCTTGAGGAAGTCGACGAAAGTTATCTTAACACCTTCTCTGTAGGCCATACCTATCACCACCACGTTGGCACTCGCCCCTATCGCCGTCCCGTTGCCCCCGAGGCAGGCCCCAAGGGAAAGGGCCCACCATAGGGGATACGTGTTTATGCTCGAACCCATTGCCTTTATGAGAGGAATCATGGTGGCGGTAAAAGGTATGTTGTCTATTATGGCACTGGCAAAGGCCGAGAACCACGAAATCATGAGTATGGCCTGCGTTTCAGAGTGTATATAGTTCATCATCCAAGCCGAGACCTGATCTATGAAACCTGTTTCCACGAGGGCTCCCACTATTATGAACAGTCCTCCAAAGAAAAAGAGCGTGGCCCACTCGACCTTTTCAAGGGCGTACTCCGGCGAAGCACCGCTCCAGAGAAGAAGAACCGACGCCCCGGTGAGGGCAATAACCGCGGGTTTTATACCAAGGCTATCGTGGAGAAAGAACCCGACCACCACACTTAATATCACGATAACAGATTTTCTGAAAAGTGCCCGATCTTTTATGGCATCCTCTTCGTTCAGGGACATTATGCTCATTTTTATGGCCTCACTCCTCTCCCGGTGGGTGGAGATGACATTTCTAAAGGCGAGGTATATGATCCCAACTGTTATGAAAAGGTCGAGGAATGCTATGGGCGTCATGTTAATTATGAAGTCATTGAAGCTCAGGTCAGCGGCTGAGCCTATCATTATGTTTGGAGGATCCCCGATTAGTGTTGCAGTCCCACCGATGTTTGACGCGAAGACCTCGGAAAGCAAAAAGGGGACAGGACTTACGTCCATCTGCCTCGTTATATATATCAGCATCGGGGTAAGCAACAGAACAGTCGTTACGTTGTCTAAGAAGGCACTAACCACAGCGGTCACAACGGAGAAAAGTAGCAGAACTTTCATGGGGTTCCCCTTAGAAAACTTGGCTGTTTTTATGGCTATGTACTCAAAAAGACCACTTTCGCGGGCTATGTTTACCACAACCATCATTCCAGCAAGAAGGAGTATGGTATCGAGGTCGAGGTACTCGGAAACCTTCTCCCAGGGGACGATGTTTAAGAGGAGTATTACCGAAGCCCCGACCATGGCAGCCACTGTACGGTGAAGTTTTTCACTAATGATGAAGGCGTAGACCCCAGCGAAGACCGAGAGTGCCACCAGCTCAGCAGTCTGCATTCCAACCACCTCAATAAAGCACCACTGGTTTGGCCACGTGCTGGACTATCCTGAAGACGAGTGGGCTTATGTGATGAGTTTTCGCGCTCTCGAGCCCGTACTGCTTCCCTATTATAAGCACGTCGTATTTCCCCATGAGGGTCTCAACGTGGGTGGTCTTATCTGCGAAAACAACCTCCTCCTCCCACCCCACATCGAGGGCCTTGAGCGCTACCCTAACACGGTAGAGTGATTCCTGGGCGAGGGCGGTCTCTTTCTCCCGGAACTTATCCGCATCCTCCTCCCCGAGTGTCTCCCTGATGAGGCGGCAGGTGTTCTCGTCCACAACATAGGTCACGAGTACCCTTTCTGGGGAGTAGTGTTCGATCAGCTTAAAAACCCCCTCCGGAACGTTGCTGGAGTACCTGTCGATCGCAATAAGGATAGACTTGAAGCGTGGTATAACCATCTCCTCCTCAGTTAGAAAAAAATCCCTGTAGGAGTTCAAGATCTCCTCGTACCTGCTACCGGCGATGTTTTTAAATTTCCGGAGTATCAGCCGGTTAACGCTAACCATTGCCTTCCCCAAGCCAAGCTTGAAAAAACCGCTTTAAAGACTTTTCGAAAGCCAGATAACAAACAAAAGAAGGAACCGGGCTCACTCGCCCTTGAGCTTCATTATCTTTATCCTGCCGAGGGTCTCCCAGTACTCGACGTTTATTCCTTCCTTGAGCTGGTCCTTAATCTCGTCGGCAACGCCACCCTCGATCGGGACGTCGTAGAGTTCGTAGGTCTCCATGTCCATGATCTGGACGGTGTCTGGGGTCATGGCTATTATCTGGGCGGTTCTCTTGTCGATGATCGGGACGTCAACCTCTGCGCTTGTAGGTTTAACGATGCTCCTGACCTTGCCGTCGAAGATTCCAACGGCCTCGATCCTGGCCTTGGCGGAGCCGTGCTTTCCGGGCGAGGAAACGGTTATGTTGCCGATCCTGCAGGGCTCGCCGTCGATAAGGATGTACCTTCCCGGCTTGAGCTTGCTAACCTGAACCTTGGTCTTGTCTCCCATTTTTCAGACCTCCCATAAGCGTTCTAAAACCGATTGGGAAGGGCCTTTAAAAAATTTTTGAAAACGAAAAAATTCAGCGGCGGGCCTTAAGCAGCATCCCATTCATCAGTAACGGGACAAAGAGCACCAGACCGAGCACCAGACCGAGCTTCACCATGCTCCCGCCCTGAACGAAGGAGTAATACAGTGCTCCAAGACCTATCAGAGCAAAAATGCCCACCACTGCCACCGTCAGGGGCTTGTTAACAGTGAGCTCTTCATTCAATAGGGGATATGCCTCCAGTGCCGCTATTAGGGCTCCAACACTAAACGGCACGGCGACAAAGAGTGTTTTAATCCCCTGGACTACCATGAAGGCACTGATAACAAAGCCAACTGCCGATACGGTAAGGAGGGCTTTTCCCCTATCAACCTGAAGGACCTCAAGGAAGATCTGAGCTCCCATCTCAACGAGAACTATTATGGTACTCAGACCCGCGAAGTACAGAGAGAGCATGAGAAGAGTCGTTATACCAGAGTAGCCCGGAATGTTGTCCTTTATAACTTCCGGTATGGAGTAAAGGACGCCCACCGATTCCATCGGAGTGACTGTTGCGTTGGAGGTGTACTGTTTGAGTTCATCAAACTTCTGGAAATAGAAGAGGGCCTTGGTCGCATCGGGGGTGAGGGCAACTGTAGCCTTTTCAAGGGCCTGATAGCTCGCCCCAAGGGAATATGCCACCGTGTACGCTGCCGCAAAGCCAAGAACTATCTGGAGGATAACCACCACGCCAAAGACCGTCTTAAAGTCGAGGTCCCCGGGAGAGAAACTTCCTATGACGTAATAAACACCAGCTCCAAGACCAAAGGAGATTATGACCGAAACAAGGAGGAAGATAACCCCACTGAAGTTTAGACTGTGGTCGAAGGAGGTTATTGCGGACAAGGCATCCTCCATGTATATTTGAGCAGACTCCGACGTGACCGCCCCCTGCACCTGGCCCTTCATCACGAAGGGGGTAACGACCGCAAAGGCGATGAAGAGTATTGAAACAAAGGATATCACGTCGAGAGTTTTCCCTTTCGCGAGTATAAGGAGAACCACGACGAGAAGGACCGTCAGAAGGCTGAAGAGAACCACATAGGGGGCACTTGGAGTGAAGCCCAATATGTATGGAACGCTGTAGGCCGTAAAGTAGGTGGTCACCCCGAGCATGATGAGGAGGAACATGAGAAGCGTGAATACTACTGCTGGCTTCCTGGTGACTTTAAAGAAGAGCTCGTATATGAGATAGCGGGTTCTTTTCGTCGTTTCAGCCTCGCTGTACATGAGGAACAGTGCTCCAAGGGCAGGAATCAATGAAATCAGGAGCCCCTTCATTCCAAACACGAGATAGTACTTTGGCATGACGAGGAAGTTCCATATTCCGAGAACGTATCCAGTTACGAGAAACGCCA
>Ga0256833_1001306_pt1 | contig 18481 bp, 13 predicted proteins | sample 356284metaG_FD_190535 | JGI IMG/M metagenome (GOLD analysis project Ga0256833, IMG submission 190535) | Hydrothermal vent microbial communities from Mid Atlantic Ridge, Atlantic Ocean - 356-284 | ecosystem: Environmental > Aquatic > Marine > Hydrothermal vents | place: Atlantic Ocean: Mid... | reverse complement strand
AATTACGGATTGGATAGAAGAGATTGATTTAATTAATTTTTGGTAATGGGGGGGATGGAGCTACTCCGGTTTCGGAGCGTGTGGAGAAACAGGAGGCTGGGAGGTAGCTTGGCTAGAAAAGTTCAAAGTTCAAAGTTCACAGTTTGAAAAGATAAAAGACAAAAGTAAAAAGATAAAAGGGATTAATGATGAATTATGAATGGTGAATTACGAATTAAAAATTACGAATTACGGATTGGATAGAAGAGATTGATTTAATTAATTTTTGGTAATGGGGGGGATGGAGCTACTCCGGTTTCGGAGCGTGTGGAGAAACAGGAGGCTGGGAGGTAGCTTGGCTAGAAAAGTGCAAAGTTTAAAGTTCACAGTTTGAAAAGATAAAAGACAAAAGTAAAAAGATGAAAGGGATTAATGATGAATTATGAATGGTGAATTACGAATTAAAAATTACGAATTACGGATTGGATAGAAGAGATTGATTTATTGAATTTGGAAATGTTCTATCGGTATGGAGTATGCCTTTAAAAGGCGTTTCAAATTTATTTGAAACAAAAGAAAGTCCCGTAGGGACGGATATTATAGCCCGGTACAAAAGTGCCGGGTTAAATAATCTCTCCGGATATTTTGACGGTATTTTTGCAGCGAAGCAAAGCAAAAATAGAGACAAAACAAGAATGGAAAGAAAAAGAGAAAGGAAAATGTAAAAGTATTTTTATTATTCTTTAATCTTATTTGAATGAATACTGTCTTCTAAAGGCCAAAAAGCTATATTGCGAATCAAAAATCTTTATTTTTTATTATTAAAAACTATTTTGCACGATTTCTACCTTAATAGCTGTCAGGAATTAAATAATGCCTGTATATAAAGTGCTTGTTTTTAAATTTTAATGATTTTATGGACAGACACTAAATAATTAATAAAATCAATACAAATGCGAAAAATTATTTTTATTATATTTTATATTACTGTCTTTTTATTTCAAATGTCGTCTCAAGAAATTTCGAGGCAAAACTTAGTTATCGGTGATATTTTAAAAATTGAATCAAAAGAATTAAATGAAGTAAGGACTTTAAATATTTATCTTCCGTATGAGTATAATCCTGATTCTAATACGGTATATAATACGATTTATCTTTTGGATGGGACTATGAATGAAGATTTCTTGCATATAGTCGGATTGGTACAATTTTTTAGTTTGCAATTTCAGTCACCACCTTCTATTGTCGTTGGGATAGCAAATGTTGATCGAAAGAGAGATTTTACATTTCATACTGATATCAAAGATTTGAAAAAGCAATTTCCAACGACTGGTAAATCAGAATTGTTTATAAATTTCATGGAGAAAGAATTGATTCCATTTATTGAGAAAAAATACAAGGTCGATAAAAGGCGAATTTTGATAGGTCAATCATTGGGAGGACTTTTAGCTATTGAGATTTTATTGAAAAAACCGGAAATGTTTACCGATTATTTAATAGTAAGCCCAAGTCTTTGGTGGGACAATGAATCTATGTTGGATGATGCAGTCAAACTTTTGTCCAAAAATAATGATTTCTCAGCTAATGTATATATTTCCGTAGGAGAAGAAGAACCCAAAATAATGAGAAAAGAAGCTAAAGCAATTTTCCAAAAGCTTTCCCGGTTCCATGAGCCCAAATTGCAACTTAAATTTAATTTAATAAAAAAAGAAGATCATGCTTCGATTTTACACAATAGCATATATCAGGCATTTGAATGGATATATAAATTGAAGTAAGAAGGAAATGGTTTTGTTTATAACAATTTTAAATTTCGGCTAACTTTGTCAAAAACAGAATTTAAATAATATAATAGTTGGTTATGTTTTTAGTTTTTCCGATGTTTGCACTTTGGTTTTTTTAAAACCTGTAATATAGTGTTTGCATAAAAATACCGGCAATATGAAATTGTTTGTTTTTTATGGTAACAAAATATTGAATTTTAATAATAAAATATATTAAAAATGGATAAAAAATTTAATAAATTAATTCTTGACGGTAATGAGGCTGTAGCAAGGGTAGCTCAAAAAACCAATGAGGTTTGTGCGATATATCCTATTACACCATCATCACCTATGGGAGAACATGCTGATGCTTTTTCAGCTAAAGGAATTAGAAATATCTGGGGCGATGTTCCCAGAATTATTGAATTACAAAGTGAAGGAGGCGCTTCGGGTGCTGTTCACGGATCATTGCAAGGAGGTGCGGTTACCACTACATTTACCGCTTCCCAGGGCTTGCTGTTGATGATACCCAATATGTTTAAAATTTCAGGAGAATTATTGCCTGCGGTTTTTCATATTGCAGCCAGGACAATTGCTACTCATGCATTATCTATCTTTGGTGACCATTCCGATGTTATGGCAACCAGGACTACAGGCTGGGGAATGTTGTTTGGAGGATCTGTTCAGGAAGCACATGATATGGCTTTGATTGCTCAAGCAGTTACATTCAAGGCAAAAATACCTTTTTTAAATGTTTTTGATGGATTTAGAACTTCTCATGAGATATCCAAAATAGACGGTCTTGATGAAGACACAATGCGCCAGATGATTTCTGAAGCCGAAGTGAGAGCTTTTAAAGAAAAATCTTTAAATCCCGATAAACCGGTAATCAGAGGTACTTCGCAAAACCCTGATGTGTTTTTCCAGGCAAGGGAATCTATAAATCCATATTATAATGAAGTTGTCGGGATTGTGAAAAAGGAAATGGAGAAGTTCGGTAAATTGACCGGAAGGGAATATCATATATTTGATTATATAGGAGACCCGGATGCTGAAAGAGTGATTGTTTTGATGGGCTCTGGCCAGGGTGCAGTAAAAGAGACAGTTGCTTATCTAAATGAAAAAGGCGAAAAAGTAGGAGCTATATTGGTAAGATTATATATGCCTTTTTCTATCCCGGATTTTATGGAGACATTGCCTTCATCTGTTAAGAAAATAGCTGTTTTGGACAGAACGAAAGAACCCGGTAGAATCGGAGAACCGCTATATATGGATATAGTGAATGCATTTGTAGAATCAGACAGGGAAATGCCGGTAGTAGTAGGCGGTAGATACGGCTTGTCATCTAAAGAGTTTACACCCGGAATGGTAAAAGGTATCTATGATGAATTAACAAAAGATAAACCTAAAAATCATTTCACTATCGGTATCAATGATGATGTCACTTATACTTCATTGGAATATGATAAGAATCTGGCACTGGATAAGAGTACTATCAATTGCATGTTTTACGGTTTGGGTTCAGACGGTACCGTAAGTGCTAACAAAAACTCCATAAAGATTATTGGGGAAACTACAGATAACTATGTTCAAGGATATTTTGTATATGATAGTAAAAAAGCAGGTGGATTGACTGTTTCTCATCTTAGATTCGGTAAAGAACCTATCACATCGACTTATCAAATTTCAAATGCTAATTTTGTAGCTGTACATCAGTTCAATTTTCTAGAAAAATATGATATAATCGATAAAGTGAAAAAAGGTGGAACTTTGTTATTAAATTCACCTTATGGAAAAGATGAAGTTTGGGATAAATTGCCTAAAGTGGTTCAGCAAGGTATATTGGATAAAGAATTGGATTTTTATGTAATTGACGCAACCAAAGTTGCTCAAGGTATTGGTTTGGGTAAACGTATTAATACTATTCTTCAAACATGTTTCTTTGCAATCTCAGGAATACTTCCTAAAGATGAAGCTATTCAGAAAATTAAAGATTTTATTGTTAAATCATATTCTCACAAAGGGGATAAGATTGTAAATATGAACTTTAAGGCGGTAGATAGTGCTTTGGATAATCTTTACCAAGTGAATTATCCAAAACAATTGACCAGTAACAAAGCAATGGTACCTCCGATTTATGGAGATGCTCCTGATTTTGTCCAACAGGTAATTGGTGAGATAATAGCAGGTAGAGGAGATGAATTGCCTGTAAGTGCATTCCCTGAAGACGGAACTTTCCCATTGGGTACGACAAGATTTGAAAAAAGAGATATTGCGGATGAAGTGCCGGTCTGGGATGCAGATCTTTGTACACAATGCAACAAATGTGTAGCTATTTGCCCTCATGGAGTTATCCGAGCAAAAGTTTATGACAAATCATTGTTGGAAGAAGCTCCTGTTACATTAAAACATACTCCTGCCAAAGGTCGTCCGTTTGATAAAGAAAATGAGGTATATACTCTGCAGGTATCTGTTTTGGACTGTACAGGTTGTAGATTATGTGTTGAAGTTTGTCCGGCAGTAAGCAAAGAAAATCCTGATTATAAAGCAATCAATATGGTTGATAAACTTGAAGTGGTAGAAGTGGAAAAAGTAAATTGGGACTTCTTTGATAAAAACCTTCCATGGTACGATAGAAAAAAAATTAATCCTACAAATATTAAAGCTGCAATGTTCTATGAGCCATTGTTTGAGTTTTCAGGAGCTTGTGCAGGATGCGGAGAAACACCTTATATCAAATTGATCACACAATTGTACGGGGATCAGATGATAATAGCAAATGCTACCGGTTGTTCTTCAATATATGGTGGAAATTTACCGACTACACCCTATGCTAAAAATAGTAAAGGAAGAGGTCCTTCATGGGCAAATTCACTGTTTGAAGATAATGCGGAATACGGATTAGGATTAAAATTGGCAGCGAATAAAAAAACTGAAAAAGCATTTTCTTTGCTTGAACAATTAAAAGATCAAATAGGTGAAGATTTATTTGATAGAATCTCAGGTAACTACGAAGAAAATGAAGAAGAAAAAGAAAAGAAGATTAATGATATTGAGGAATTGAATTCTATCTTAAAAGGAATCGATAATGATGCTGCCAGGGATTTATTGTACTTGTCTGATTATTTGAGAAAGAAATCAGTATGGATATTCGGTGGAGACGGATGGGCTTATGATATTGGTTTTGGCGGTCTTGATCATGTTTTGGCATCCGGTGAAAATGTAAATATCCTAGTATTGGATACTGAAGTTTATTCCAATACGGGAGGACAAATGTCAAAGGCTACTCCGATTGGTGCTGCCGCAAAATTTGCATATTCGGGTAAAAAGTTATCAAAGAAAGATCTTGGAATGATAGCGATTTCTTATGGTGATGTATATGTTGCTCAGATAGCAATGGGAGCTAAAGATGCTCAAACCCTGAGAGCTATCAGAGAAGCAGAAGCTTATGAAGGTGTATCATTGATTATAGCTTATTCACATTGTATAGAGCACGGATATGATATGGGAGATGGAGCTTCTCATCAGGAAGTTGCGATAGAAACAGGATTTTGGCCTTTGTACAGGTTCAATCCAACACAGGTTCAGGGCAAAAGGTTTAAATTAGACAGTAAACCTCCTGTAAGACCATTGGAAGATTTCATGTACTCCGAAGCCAGATTTACAAGGGTTCTTAAGCAAGATCCCGAAAGAGCTGGAATGCTTCTTGAACTGGCAAAAAAAGATATTGAAAAACGCTGGAGAGAATTGGAAGCTGCTAAAAGCTTATAGTAAAATATATTGATTGTGATTGCCCGGGAAGAATTATTTGAATTACATTCTATCCGGGCAGTTACAAATTTCAGAACAACTGACACCATAAGAAAAGTATAAAGTATAAAGTTCAAAGTTTAAAAATCACAAATCATAACTTACCCGAAAAATGATGTCGCATGGGAAGGTATTGCAAATTTATTTGCGATAAAACAAAATCCCATAGAAGCTTGTCCCGATTTTACATTGGTGATTATTTTATAAACAGACACTATTTAATATGCGTCGGGATTGCCGTAAATCAAATCTCTTAATCCGGTTCCTTTTAATTCTCCAATATCATAGGCAACTTTGAATTTTTCAATAGATAATTTTATATCCTGTTTAAGATCTTCATACTGTACCGGAAGTTTGGAAGAACATTTATTTATGTTTTTATAATTGTTTATAATTTTATAAAATTTATTGTAATATTTACTCCCTTGTTCTACAAAATTAGAGTACTTATTCAAAAAACTTAAGACTCTGTCAAGAGAAAATTCCATATTGGAAATAGCTTTAATAGCTTGTCTGTATTCTGGTGTTCCGGATTCTTTCTTAGCAAGTTTTTCAAGTTTATTTAAAAATTCATCCAAATGTTCATTGACGCTATCCCAATCATCTGTATTTCTGCATTCATCCAGATTTACTCTGTATTTTATTACTTTAGTATATTCGGTAAATAATTTGATAATATTATTTTTTAATGTGATATTGTTGTCTTTTAAAAATTCCGTTTCATAGTAAATAATATTCAAATCGGAATGCATTATTGCCGTAAAATCTAAAATGCAACTTATATTTTCTATTTCTTCTGTTCTTTTTGCTTTTTTCCCTGAACCGATAAATGCCGAAACTACTGTTGTGGCAAGACTGACGTAAATATTGCTTTTTAATATGTCAGGAATTTGAATACTTGATTTTGTTGTAATATTTTTAACAAGGCTTTCTTTTGACTTCACAAATTCTGGATATGAATTGGGATTTGAAATATTTGAGATATTCTGATAAGTATTCAAGGCTGTAAAGTGATGATCCAAATCCAATATTTTTTCATAAAGAAGTTTTATTAAATCCAAACCTTTTCTGTATCGGACTTTGACCAGCTTGTAATTGATTTTTAGTGTAGCTGAAGAAATTGCTCGTTCTATCTCATCTTTTTCCAATAATAACCTAAGTAATTCTTTTGAAGATTTATCCTTTTTGCTTAGTTCATTATTAATAAAATCCAATTTTTTGTAATATTGATTTATTTGATTATTATAATCGTCTTTTATTATTTTAACATTATCCCGAAGTTCTATAAATAATTCTTCCAGTGTCGGTGGAGACTTAGACAGGCTATTAGTGATATTAAATAACAGTATTACTGCAATAAATATTAATTGTTTCATCAGTTTAAATTTTTTATGTTAATAAATATAATAATCATTAGTCATGTTTGTTATTCCGGTTCTCCACCGGTGGAATTATCTCTTGTTCTCGATTATCTGTTTCATCTTTTTTAGATCCCGAATTATCATTTATAAAACCGAAATTTATTATTATTTCTTTATTATTATCAGTATCCGAAATCTTGTAGTTGCCGGGTTGAATCTGTGAATGATTTGCATCCAAACCTAATATTTCCATGACAGGAGCCGGTAAATCCAAAATAGAATCTACTCTAAATTTATTGTCCTGAAATAGTTGTAGAATTTTACTCACCGGTAATGAATTTTTATACAAACTCAATTTTAATGAATCATTATTATCTATAAAAAATTTACCGTAAAAAAGATCCGGTTCTCTCTCTTCGGTTTTAGAAACTATTTTTATATCATCTTTGCACCAATCTCCCGGGGTTGAACAAAGAAATCCATGCATAAAATCATCAAAAGATACTTCTACTGCACTACTGATATTCGAATTAATTTGTCCAATGACAGAACCGGTGAATAATACAAATAAAAATATATTTACATATTTCATAATTAATGGATTCTTTTAGTTATAAATTACTCTCCGTTTATCTTTCGAATTGAGAATCTTTAAGTTTAAACCAAACCGTAATAGAGTTACCGATTTTATAGAGTTTGGTTTAAAATGATTCTACCGGAGTAGTTACCTTTCACTAATAGTATGATGAAAAACACTGTTTTGTGACACAAATTTCAGATGTTTTTTCACATAAATTTATTAATTATATGTAAAAAGCAGTATAACAGGTATTAATACGAAGAAGAAAATATAACTTCAAGAGGTCTTTTCTATTCATTTTATAAAATTAGACATTAATGAGATATTGGAAGGTAATCATTTAGTATTTGTTAATACAATAAATTGTCTATGTCATTTTCAATATTAAGTTGAATACATTTATCCGGCATCCTGTCTGTAAAAATCCTTAATTTTAATTTTAATGACTTTAAAGACAGACTCGATGTATTTTTTTAATTTTTTTTGAGGATTAAGAATTAATAATTTATATCTTTACTTCAAAATTTAATTATGCGATTTATAGTTTTTTTCTTTATGTTTTCAAGTTGTCTTTATTCTCAAGTTGATAGTATTTATAATGATGATCCGGCTCAGTATATGCCTTTGGGAATGACACATGCACAATATCATTATTATGCGGATACCGGATTGGCAAATATTGATACAATGAGGCTAAATCCACCTTTTTGGTGGGTGGGGATGAAAAACCCTAAATTGGAAATATTGCTTTATGATCAAAACATAAATGATTATACTGTAAGAATTGATAATACTGTAGGAATAGAATTGGAGAAAGTAAAAAGAGTGTCGAATCCCAACTATTTGTTTATAGATATTAATATTTTACCGCAAGCTAAACCCGGGATATTCGATATTGTATTATATGGTAATAACAGAAATACAAAAAGATATAAATATGAACTTAGAAAGAGAAAAAATATGATTGAAAGAGGCTTGAGAAGTTCTGATTTCATATATCAGATAATGCCGGATAGATTTGCAAATGGAGATTATACCAATGATAATTTTGAGGATATGATGCAACAAGGTATAAATCGAAAAAAAATGTATTTCAGGCATGGTGGAGATATTCAAGGTATTATTGAACATTTGGATTATATAAAAAGTCTTGGAGCAAGTGCTATTTGGGCAACACCTTTGCTTGAAAACAATCAACCTTACGCTTCATATCATGGGTATGCCATTACTGATTTTTACAATATTGATAAAAGATTCGGGAATAATGAATTATATAAAAAAATGGTTTCCAAAGCTCATAAGAAAGGATTGAAAACGATTATGGATATTGTACTTAATCATTGCGGCAATGAAAATTGGTTAATGCACGATATCCCATCGTCAGATTGGATATATCAGTGGCCGGAATTTACCCGTTCAAATTTTCGTTCCTCTGTTGTAGCAGATCCTTATGTATCGGATTTTGATAGGGATAAACTAACCAAAGGGTGGTTTGATTATTCAATGCCGGATTTTAATCAATCCAATGATTTATTGGCGACTTATCTTATTCAAAATAATATTTGGTGGGCTGAATATACGCAATTGGATGGATATAGAATAGATACATGGTTTTTCCCAAATCAAGATTTTCTTTCCAAATGGGTGAAATCCATAAAAAATGAATTTCCCGATATCACTCTCTTCGGTGAAACATGGGTGCAGAATGAAAGTGTACAAGCTTATTTTACTAAAAATAATAAATCCGGTTGCAACAAGAATTTTAATCTTCCGGCAGTCTTGGATTTTCAACTGAATTTTGCTATTGAAGAAGCTTTGACAAAACCTCAAACATGGACAGGGGGAATTGCAAGATTATATTATACATTGGCGCAAGATTTTTTATATGACAATGCTTATAACAATATTATTTTTCTTGATAATCATGATAAAAGCCGTATTTTTTCAACTTTGGGAGAAGATATGGATAAATTGAAATGTGCTATTGGATTACTTATGACTTTAAGGGGAATACCGGCAATTTATTATGGTACGGAATTGCTTTTTAAAGGTGATGGCAAACCGGACGGAACAGTGAGGCAGGATTTTCCGGGAGGCTGGAAAGAGGATAAAATCAATAAATTCATAAAAACAGGTAGAAATCTTGAAGAAAATGATATTTATAATTATATAAGAAAATTGGCATTTTATAGAAAAGAAAATCCGGTTTTACAAACAGGCAAATTAAAGCATTTTATACCTGAAAACGGACTATATGTTTATTTTAGATATAACAAAGAAAAAACGATAATGATAATTTTGAATACCGGTGATAAGCTGCAAGTCCTTAACAAAAAAAGATATGGGGAACTCCTTGGCAATCATATAAAAGCTAAAAATATAATAACAAATAAAATCATAAACCTGAATGATATCAAAATTAAGAAAAACAATATTTTGATATTGGAATTGATTTGATTAATATTGATTTATTATGTGAATATCTTGGATGCATTATTTGGATTTTTTATATAGATTGAACGATGCTTTGAATATGTCAGTAAAATAAATATCAACTATAGCTTAGGTTTTTTGAAAAAATGAAACTAAATTTGCAGACTTTTATCATTCCAGGTATTTCATGTGTTTACTTTTTATTCATTTAGAAACTATTTATTTTACCGGATTGATTTATTTTAAATTGTTAAAGATATAATAAAATTAAACAAACATGAATATTTTAATCATAAAATACACTAATACCAAACTGCTACCAATATGTTGATTATAAAAACTAATTTTTTTTTATATTTTACCATCTTGATAAAGGTTTGGTATAAGAAATACGATTAAAATATTCATAAGAGTTCCTGAATGTGTTGTAAATTATTATTATATTCTTTTAGGAATAAAAATTTTAAACAGATGAACAAAATAACTGAAAGTGATTCTTTGTACAGACATTTGGAAAAAATGTCAACAAGAGAATTGTTGGTAAATATTAATAATGAAGACAAAAAAGTACCCTTTGCCGTGGAAAAAGCTATTCCCCAGATTGAAAAGGCGGTGGATGCGATTTATTTAAGAATGAAAAACGGAGGAAGATTGTTTTATATCGGGGCAGGTACCAGTGGCAGATTAGGAATTGTGGATGCTTCGGAAATTCCCCCTACTTTTGGTGCTCCGTATGATCTTGTTATTGGGATAATAGCAGGTGGGGATGAAGCGATTCGTAAAGCTGTTGAATGGGCAGAGGATGATCCTCATCAAGCTTGGAAAGATATGAAAAAATTTGATATTGACAGTGATGATTTTGTAATTGGAATAGCTGCTTCAGGGACAACTCCTTATGTTATAGGAGGTTTGGCAGATGCTCGTAAAAATGGTGTTGGTACTGCAAGTATCAGTTGCAACCCAAATTCCAGAGTATCTCAAAATGCGGATTTTCCGATAGAGGTTATAGTAGGTCCTGAATTTGTAACAGGGAGTAGTAGAATGAAAGCAGGAACAGCTCAGAAACTTGTTTTAAATATGATAACGACATCTGTAATGATCAAAATGGGACATGTCGAAGATAATAAAATGGTGGATATGCAGATTACTAATGAGAAATTAAGAGATAGAGGAACAAAAATGATAATGAAAAAAACAGGAATCCGGGATTATAGGGAAGCAAAAGAATTATTGTTTAAGTACGGTAGTGTAAGAGAAGCAGTTAGGAGATTTAAAAGTTGAGATTATGATAATATATTTTTTATAGTCAGTATCTTAGTGGTAATCTTGGATAAATATTATTCAAATATCAAATCATTTCGTATTAAAGTGAGGTTACTGCTTCATAATCTTTATAATAATAAAAAATACCCTGTTTGAATTGTATCATGCAGGGTATTTCTTATTATTACTAAAAAATTGCAATCAAAGATTGTAAGACAATCCTATATTATAATATGATTGTAGTTTATCTGATTCCAAAGCGGAATTTCTTAATCCAAAACCTATTCCAATACCTATACCATGAAAAGAAGGTAAGGATAAAGTGTTATTCCATGTATATTCATTAAGGCTGGGATCAGATTTTCCATATTCTAAAAATCCTGTAAAATCAGTTGACCATTTTACACCTTTATAAATATTCGTAAAATAGCTTGCAAATACTTTTGCTCCCAAGGCTTTTTGAGTTTCCAAATTTCCTTTCTGAAATACAATATGATAATTCAGAGGGTGAACGGAAAAAACAAAATTTGGAATATTATGAGGTGTCCAAGTGATTCCGGTTCCAACATCAAGAATGCCGGGATTATTAAAATTGTTTACTATTGAGGAATTATATTGTCCCAATGCAGATAAGGCAAAATCCTTATTTAATTTATACCCGTATAAAGAAACTATTGAAAAAATATCAGCTACATTATTGTATTTCTGCTCGTCTTTTGGGGTCTCTTCTGAATTCAATACGAGTTTTTGCCATCCAACATTGATGATTCCCTCATTTCTCCAAAAATATTTTGGTTTTTCAATAATAGCACTTCCTTTAAATATACCGCTAATATTTGAAACTTGAGAATTAGGGTTTGTTTGCTTTACCCAATTCTGAAAACCCGCTAAGGTGAATCCTAAAACCCCACTGGAATTGAATCGCCAGCTTGAAGCATGGTCGATTTGTTTTTTCATAGTAGCAATTTCGCTTTTTAAAATATCTACTTCACCTTGTTTTTGTTTGGCAATAGCAGTTTTTTCAGCAATTTTTGCTTTTAGCTCATCAATATTCACTTTTTGGGCTATAAGAAAACCGGAGGAAAAAATTAGTGCAAATAGTATAAAAAATTTTTGTTTCATGTTTTTAGATTTTATGTAACTGCTCATATAGAGTATATTTGAGATGAAAAATAACATTTTTCAGTTAAAATACCCCCTCCAGAGTAGTTATGATTACGTTAATAAATACTTATTTAGGACAAAGATACAAAAAAAACAAAAAAAAAATAAAAAGCGAAAAAAATAATTAAATAGTGTCTGTCTATAAAGTGCTTGAATATAAAAAAATAATCTTATCAAAATATTTATTTTTTAATAATTAAGCACTTCAAAGAATATCTTAAATAATAAGTTGAATGTTTAATTGAAAAGTTTTTCTGTTAAAAGATCTTTAATAGATATTATAATCGCTTCAACTTCTATTGCATCTATTTTTTTAACTTTAGCTATTTCATCTATTTCCATGTGTTCGAAAAAATACAAATCATATATAGATTGATATCTAAGAGGAAGTTTTATCAATTCATCATAAACTCTGTTTTTTAATGCGGTTTTGTCTTTTTCCAGTTTTTCGATAAATTCATTTTCTCCTTTTGATGCGATTATTATTTCTTCTATGCCGAAGTCCGTATTATAATCATCCAATTCGTCGGTCATTACCAGATCAAATCCACCGTCAATTGTAAATTTTTCTTCCAATTGACCTAGTTCGTTATTTACAAGTTCTTCATAACTAATATTTTCCTTTTTGTTTTTATCCAAAATGTCGTTGAGGATATTATCGGCTTCTTTAATCAACCAGATATTGATATCTTTGATATTTTCGATATCACTATTGAAAATAGTGTGAACTTTTAATACGACTTCATTTACAATGTCTTTAGGGTCCACATTGCTCAATGATTTCAGATTTGCCAATTTTGCAGAAATAATTCTTCTGTTGATATATCCTTTTAGTCCATGTAGGAATACAGGAATAATAGTTTTAAATAATTCTGTTTTTTCTTTATCGGATAAATTTTTAAGGTTTTCTTTATCCAAGGCAAGTTTTTCAAAAAATTCGTTTTTTTTGTCAATGGCATATTTGGTTCTTATGTTTTTTATTTCTTTAGCTACTTTTTCAGTAAAATTATAAAAAACCTTAGGAACAATATCTTCAATGATTTCACCTTCCCTTTCAATTGAAATAATACCGGTATTCAAATTTGCCGATACTACAATTTTTATGATTTTATTATCTTCGTAAGAAATAGTAACTTCAATATCATTGGATTTACGATATTTTTTTGGTATGAAACTCATTTTTTTTATGAATTTTTCCAAATGTTTTTCAAGATAATTTCTATCTTGACTATTCTCCAATTTATCTAAATTTCTAACCCTGTATTCCATAGCTTCTTTTTTTAATTGAAAAATAATGAGTTGGATTTTAAAAATGTAGATTATTATCTAAATCAAAGCAAAGTGGATATTTGAAGTACATTTGTTACGATACTGCGGAATTATTTCATATAAAATTGATGATTTTATTCCACAAAGTTCCTGTTAAACAGGATTGTATATTGCGAACTTATCTTTAACTGGTGTCTGTATATAAGGTGCTTAAATTAATAGACAGATACCAATTTGTACCTAAAATAAACCTACAATGCTGAGTTTGGTAATAATGAACCTTTTCATACCTGACTCAATAATGATTTTCAAAGTTAAAGTTATATAAAAAAATTGATAATGGCAAATTGTTTGTGTTTTTTTTCATTTTTTATTGCTTCTTAATATAAGTTTATAAAAAGTTTAATTTAAAAAAATAAAGATTTTATGTGTGGATAATCTTTAATTTTTAGTAATTGCGAGTTTTTTAATATATTCCTGAATAATATTTGAAGTATTTACAGGATTATCATCTTCTATCTGCAATTTGAATATTTTTTCTTTTTCTCTCTTATTTAGACCATGCAAATATGCTTTATCATAATAGTCAAGGGTGATTTTAGCTACTTTTGAATAATTTTTGTTCTCTAAAGCCTTTATTGCATTTTGATAATTAAGTCCACCCAATCGTTTTTTTATTTTTTCAATTGCATTTTGCAATAGTTGGTCATTGTATCCCGAATATTCTTTTACCAGCCTATTGATTCTTAATGTTTTTGGTATTTCAATAAATAATACCGGAGCATTTCTAATTTTTGAATAGATACTTTCAGGTAGGTATATACGTCCGATATTTCTGCTTTCATCCTCAAGCCAAATATGTTTATCAAAGTCCAATTTTAACCATTCGTCTCCCAGATTATTTTCAAATTGTTCTGTTGTGGGTTGTGGATTTTGTCCTATAAACCCGAATGCACTTCCCTTGTGGTGGGCAAATCCTTCAAGGTCGATAACTTGAATGTGCTTGCTCATTTCTTTAAGTATTTCCGTTTTGCCGCTTCCGGTATATCCACCTAAGACAATAATTTTTTTTGTGTTTTCAAATAAAGAATGAATATGTCTTCTATATGCTTTATAACCACCTTCCAATGTATATGATGAGATACCTGCAGAATTAAAAAGCCATGCCATGCTACCACTTCTCATACCTCCTCTCCAACAATAAACGAGGAGTTCATTTTTGTCAGCAATTTTTTTAGCTTTACGCACATAATCTGCCATTTTGGGTCCTGTGTATTCCAGAGCTTTAATAAATGCCGCTTCTTTACCCTCATGTTTATATAATGTACCGACAACAGCCCTTTCTTCATTGTTTAGCAAAGGTATATTGTATGCACCGGGTATGTGTCCTTGATTAAATTCGGCGGGAGTCCTAACGTCTATTACCGGAGTTTTTTTTCTTTGTAAAAGGAATTCTTCAATACCAAGTTTCATCTGTTTAAAATTTTCATTCGAAAAGATAAAAAAAAATTGTGATTAATCAGGAATTTCTATAAATTTTTTATCATATTTTCATATATGTTTTATGATAAATAGAATTTATGTTCGTTTTATGTAAATTTCCATTTTTATAACAAAGATATGTGATAAACTGTAAAGTTCAAAGTATAAAATGTAAAGTTCAAAAGAAAAAAGAAAAAACCGGAGAGGGTAATCTCTCAATCTTTAGGGAGATTTTCTATTGCTTTATATTTGATTTTCAAAGTCCATCCGTAAGTTTTTAATATGGATTTTAGCAATTCCAAATGCTGTGTTAGCTGTTTTTGTGCTTTGATAAACAAATCGCTTTTCAAAGCGGTATTTTTTATAAATGATTTTGCTTGTTTATTCATTTTATTGTAATCTTCATTGCTAAATGAATTGAAAGTCCCTTCTGTAATATCATAGTAATCCAAATCGTGATCAATCGAAATGATTTTCGGATAAGGAATATTCAAAATACTGACAGTTTTATTTTTTTCATCAATATTTATTGCGATATTATCTAAATCAAAACCCGTTAGAACCTTTGCTTTAATTCTAATCAATGCTTTTTTTTGAAACGGACTAATATCAAAACCATAGTATTCTTTGTAACTATAAATATCAGAAAAATAGCCTTCTACCGTACCGAGTTTTAAAACACTTTTAACTTGTTCAAGTATGGATTCTTGGGTGATTTCGGTTTTTTTATCTATATATTTATATTTAAAACCCAAATACCAGGAAATCCCCGATAAAAAAACAAGTAAAAATATAAAAATAATATATTTATTGATTTTTGCCACTATGGTTAATAACAACAAAATTTGATAAATAGTATAGATATACTTTGTTTTTTTCTAAGCTATAAGTTTTGAACAACTGACTCATATTAAAAAGAGTTTTAATAACAGATAGAATATGAGGTGATTAATTGAGAATTGAGAATTAAGAGTTTAAAAAGCAAAAGATAGAAGGAATAAATGGTGAGGATAAAAGAGAAAGACAAAAGTAAAAAGCAAAAAAAAGGTGTTTTCAAAAAGAAAACACCTTTTATAAATTTTCGTTTTATTTATTTCACGACATTAAATTTCTTTCCTACCATAAAGGCATGGTTGGATACACTAAGGAAATAAGAACCTGCTCTTAAACCCGAAATATCCAGTTTTAAAATATTCTCTGCACTTACTCGTTTTTCCAATACTTTTCTGCCACTCATTTCGAATACGGTCAATAAGACATCTCCGGTTGCATTTAGTTTTGATAAATCAACATTTAAATCATGAATAGCAGGGTTTGGATATATACTTATTACTTTGGAATCCAATAAATTGATAACGGCTGAAGATTTCGCAAATGCATATTCTCCTGTAGCACTATTGAAAGTGACATCCCAAACGCCTTCAGTACACCAAATATTCGGACCATCTTGAGTACCTGTACCTGAAGGAAAATCACGTGCGCCCCAATTTACCGACCAGTCTGTATTTGCTCTGAATTTTATACCGCTATCACTTGCCGTTGTATCAGCAGTAGTGAGGTTTATTCCGGTTCCTGTCCACAACTGATCATCATCGGGAGATACAGTTAGATAATAATCGAAATTTGGAGTATCGTCAGGCCATGCACCGAAAGGACCGTCTTTTCCTACTATAGAAATCTGGTCATAAACAACAAATACTTCAAAATTATATTCTCCCGATAAAGAATTGAAAGTAACATGATATTTTCCCGCTACTACCGGAATGGTTGCTCCGTCTTGAACTCCTGTTCCTGTAGGAAAATCTCCTGATCCCCAATTTACACCCCAATCGTGATTTGCTCTGAATTTAGCATCCCCGTCTATTAATTCCACATCAAGTCTCCAAGTGGTTGAATCGGGATCCGGAATCATATCAGTATCTGTACTCCATCCTCCGGGTGTTGCTGAACCGATTAGACTGATATTATCATATTTAACCAATTCAAGGAAGTTGAAATCTAAAGTTTTTGTGTTGAAAGTCACTCTATAATCTCCTGCTGTTACTACAAGATTAGCACCTCCGGGAATACCTGTTCCCGATGGAAAAGTATTTAAAGAGTCTCCCCCCCAATTGACTGCCCAATCATGATTTGCTCTGAATTTTAGTTCACCGTCAGTAAGAGTAACATCAATTTGCCATAAATCCGGATTATTGGGATTTTGATTTAAATCAGTGTCGGCATCCCAACCACCTGGAGTCGCAGAACCAATAATGCTTATATTTTCAAATTCCACTACTTCCGTGAAATTGTATTCTCCTGTCAAAGTGTCAAGGGTAACATGATATTTTCCTGCTTTTGGAATAGGAATATTAGCTCCGTCTTGTACTCCTGTCCCACTGGGAAAATCACTGGATCCCCAGTTGACAGCCCAATCGTCATTTTTTCTGAATTTTGCATCACCTACTATCAAATCAATGTCTATAAAAAAACCGTGTTCGGTTGTATCTCTAAACATGTTGGTGTCTTTGTCCCATCCTCCCGGTGTGGCACTACCGATAATACCTATTGGAGATTCAACTTCAAAAACATATTCTCCCGTGCATGAATTGAAAGTAATATGATAATCTCCGGCAAATACCGGAATATTTGCTCCTCCCTGCACTCCTGTTCCGGTAGGAAAATCACTCGAGCCCCAATTTATAGCCCAATCATTATTTGCTCTGAATTTTACTTCTCCTTGTGCAAGGGTAACATCCAATGTCCACAAACAAGTATCACTGGCATCTTGAACCATATCAATATCAGAATCCCAATCATTTGGTGTTGCGCTTCCGATTAGTCCTACTGTGGTAACTTGTGCAATAGTTGAAAAACTCAACATCATTCCTAAAATAATAAAAAGTAATTGTCTTTTCATAATGTAATTTAATTTTTAATTAATAGATTAGCAAATGCATTTCAGGTATGTATTAAACCCAAATACATATACACACAATTTAAGACCTTTTATTTTATAGGCCTTTTATAATAAATTCATGGAATATTGATAAAAAAATATCGCATTAATATTCATCCAATTAATCGAAGAAAATTAATACAAAGTCAAAATTAATTATTATTTTTGAAAAAAAAATATATTTGCGGGTTAATTTTTTAATAAATTTTTTAATAATATGAAACAAATGAAATTATATTTACTGATATTAGCTCTATTACCGGGCATTATTTTTGCACAAAAAACAATAACTGGTAATGTGAAAGATGCAGGGACTAAGGAGCCTTTGATAGGTGTTTACATTGTTTTGAAAGACTCTGCGGCTGTTGGCACAGTAACGGATTACAATGGAGATTATAGTATTAAAGTACCAGAGGGTTTTAACACACTTGTTTTTAGT
>Ga0256833_1001305_pt1 | contig 18495 bp, 18 predicted proteins | sample 356284metaG_FD_190535 | JGI IMG/M metagenome (GOLD analysis project Ga0256833, IMG submission 190535) | Hydrothermal vent microbial communities from Mid Atlantic Ridge, Atlantic Ocean - 356-284 | ecosystem: Environmental > Aquatic > Marine > Hydrothermal vents | place: Atlantic Ocean: Mid... | reverse complement strand
GTACAAGAGACTTGGAGACTTAGGTAAGGCCGCAGAGGAACTCAAAAGGAAGGCCACTAGCGCAGGTGGTGTTGGATTAGCGAAGTTCCTTGGCGCAACTCAGCCGAAGAAGGAATTAACTGTAGAGAAAGTTTACGAGACACTCACTAGGGTAGCTCTAGCTACTGGCGAAGGGAGCCGAGACGTTAAGATAAACCTCATTGCAGGCTTAATCGCCGATGCTGACCCGCTTGAGGCGAGGTACTTAGTTAGGTTGATTGAGGGTAGGCTAAGGCTGGGTGTAGGGGACGCAACAGTAATGGATGCCTTAGCAATAACGTACGCCGGTAACCAGGCACTTAGGCCCGTAATAGAGCGTGCTTACAACATAAGGGCTGACCTAGGCGGTATAGCGAAGCTACTGGCGGAAAGAGGCGTGGATACGTTAAAGAACATTAAGCCCGAGGTCGGGATCCCAATAAGGCCAATGCTAGCTGAACGCTTAAATGACCCACACGAGATCCTCAGTAAGGTTGGTGGCAAGGCCTTAGTTGAGTATAAGTACGATGGTGAGAGAGGGCAGATCCATAAGAAGGGAGACACCGTAATCATATTCTCGAGGAGGCTGGAGAACATAACGCACCAGTATCCAGACGTGGTTGAGATGGTTAAGGAGAGAGTGAAGAGCAATGAAGCGATAATCGAAGGCGAGATCGTTGCCATAGATCCTGAAACTGGTGAGATGCGGCCATTCCAAGAGCTAATGCACAGAAAGAGAAAGCATGACATTCATGAGGCAGTGCGTGAGTATCCCGTGGCCGTATACCTCTTTGATGCCCTCTACAATGAGGGCGAGGACTTAACATTAAAACCAATACTGGAGCGCAGGAGGGTGCTAGCGAACATAATTGATGAGGGCGAACGATTCAGGATTGCTCAACACATAATAACCGATGACGTAGACGAGCTAGAGAAGTTCTTCCTTAAGGCGATAGAGGACGGTGCAGAGGGCGTTATGGTTAAGGCAATACACAGCAACGCCATCTACCAAGCAGGGTCGCGTGGATGGTTATGGATAAAGTATAAACGCGATTACAAGAGCGAGATGACGGATACCGTCGACTTAGTTGTGGTCGGCGCCTTCGCCGGGAAAGGGAAGCGCGCAGGTAAGTACGGCACATTACTGCTGGCCGCATACGACCCTGACCGCGACAAGTTCGTGACTGTGTGCAAGGTTGGCACGGGCTTCACCGATGCTGACTTAGAGGAAATGACTAGCATGTTTAAGGACTACATAATACCTCATAAGCACCCGCGAGTCGAGTCAATAATGAAGCCTGATGTATGGCTCGTACCCAACTTCGTGGCTGAAATCATAGGTGCCGAGCTGACATTATCGCCGATACACACATGTTGTCGCGATGCTGTGAGGAAGGGAGTAGGTATCTCAATACGCTTCCCCAGATTCATAAGGTGGAGAACGGATAAGGGACCTGAGGAAGCGACTACTACCGAGGAGATTCTTGAAATGTACAGGCGTCAGTTAAAGAAGCTTGAGGAGAAGGCCTGAACAGGGATTTTAATGAATGTAGTAATGCTCAAGTTGCCCTCTATCTTGTATAGTATATTAGTGCCTCAGCCCCGATTGTCTGCCCAGGCAGGTTCCTCCTGAACACCGCTATGACGACGTTGTTCTTCCCGCGTGCATGCACCCTAATTACCTTGCCGATATACTTGTTACCATATTTATCCTTAACTAGGACCTTAGCGCCTACTAGGTTGTCTACGCGCTTCTTTATGCTTTCAATAACCTTGATGAGTACCTGCCTGGGGTACTGTGTGTTACTACCTCTACGGTAACCTAATATAATGCCTACCCCTAGTTCCAGTATCCTCGTTTCCTCCTGACCCATCGCCTATACCCCACAACTAGTTTGAAGCGCCTTTATAAGCTTCTGTCGCTACAAATATTTACTTTTAAACCATGTACTCAATACGATGTTGCGGCATGCGGTTCATATGTGACTCGATGCTGGGCGACGTAGCTAGGTGGCTTAGACTGCTTGGGTACGATACCCTTTACTCACGCAACTACGAGGACTGGGAAATTCTGCGTATTGCTCAGAAGGACAGTCGGGTAATACTGACGAGGGACGTAGGTCTTTTCAGGAGGGCACGCAGGAAGAAGCTTGACGCAATACTTGTGGAGCATGCTCCCATAGAGGATATACTTGCCGAAATAGCGTTCCGGTCAGGCATTGACCTAGAGTTCAGTGCTTCCAGAACGAGGTGCCCCCACTGCAACGTTAAGCTTGTAAGCATCAGTAAGGCTGAAGCTCTCTCTCTAGTGAAGCCAGAAGTAGCCGTAAAGTATGATAGGTTCTGGTTATGCCCCAGATGTAGGCGGGTTTACTGGCAGGGAAACCACTGGAAAACAATAAGCGCTGTCCTAGAGAAAGCAAACAGGAAACTCCTGGAGCTGAGGGTGAGGAAGAGTGGAAGAGGTCGTAAACCCGGAGGAGCTTAGTTTAGAGGAAGGTATATTCCTTGTAAGGCTCGCTAGGGACGCCGTGTCGAGCTACCTTAAGAGCTGGAAAGTACCCTCAAGACCTCCTGAGACGCCGGAAACCCTTTTAAGGAAAGGCGCCGCATTCGTAACCCTTCTAAGGATAACACCGACGGGTGAGAGGGAGCTACGTGGATGCATAGGTTACGTGAAGGCAGCAGAGCCATTAGTTGACAGCGTGATTCATGCCGCGATAGCGGCAGCAACCGAGGACCCGCGCTTCCCTCCTTTAAGGACTTATGAGCTTCAGCACATAGTCTTCGAAGTCTCCATCCTCTCAAACCCGGAAATCGTGACGCTTCAAGGTAAGGACAGGGTTAAGGGCTTCGTTATAGGTAGGGACGGGTTAATAATAAGGGAGGGCTTCTACAGCGGCCTCCTCCTACCAGAGGTTCCCGTGGAGTATTGCTGGGATGAGGAGACCTTCCTCTCCGAGACGTGTATTAAGGCCGGATTACCGCCAGACTGCTGGTTAGATAGAGAGTCCGAGCTACTTAGGTTCAGCGCCGTAACCTTCAGGGAGGAACAACCAGGTGGGGCTGTAGTCAAACGTGACCTTAGGAAAGAATACGAGACTACGTGCACACATCTTTTCAGGGCGTAGCTAACCCATGCACTCGTTCAGGAAGCTGCGCACCTTCAATACCCGCTACTACCATCACCGCTTATAAGAAATTGCGGAGAAGAAACACTCCTAAGGGGCAGGGTTGGTTAAGGTTAAGCTAATAAGCTGGTCTGGGGGAAAGGTGAAGGATCCTAGGCGATTAATTGTTCTGGCAGCCAAGGTCTCAAGCGGGAAGCTTAGTGAGAAAGACCCCGACTATTACCTTGAGAAGTACCCCGACAGTAAGGTGAGGGACTGGATCCTACAATCCGTTAAGTTCCCGTCAGTTCAGGAGCACATAGTATTCACTTTTCTCATAGAGGACATATCCAGGGTAACGTCGCATCAGTTAATTAGGCATAGGATAGCGTCGTACACTCAGGAATCCCAGAGATACGCTAAGGTGAGTGACGGACCCGTCATACCTAGTTCCATAGAGTCATCCCCGCTATCTAAGAGGGTAAGGAACTTCATTAGTGAGGCATACGCCCTTTACGATGAACTTATCTCCTCAGGCATCCCGTACGAGGATGCTAGGTATATCTTGCCTCAGGCCGTCAAGACCAGGATACTCATGACGCTTAACCTCAGGGAGCTCCTACACATAGCTTGCTTGAGGCTTAGGAGTGAGGCCCAGTGGGAAATAAGGGAGCTAACGAAGAGAATGATTGAGGAGGCCTCTAAAGTAATACCGGAAATGCCCGAACTCGTGAGGAGGGTCTGCGGGGAGACCCTACAATGATACTATCGGATTTCGACCTACTCGCCTATATCAAGAGCAAAAGACTAGTAATAGAGCCTTTTGACAGCACCATAGTAAGAGAGAACGGCGTTGACCTTAGGATCGGAAATCAGATAGCGCGCCTAGTCCCTACGGGCGATGTGCTTGATACGGCCAACCCTAACATAGACCTTTCAAGGTTCTACAGGATTGAGTCAGGTGAATCCTTCATGATCCACCCCAACGAGAAGGTGCTACTTACTACGCTCGAGTACGTTGAGTTACCGGCAGACATCATGGCCTTCGTGGAACTCCGGAGCTCATTCGCCAGGCTAGGCCTGATGATGCCGCCAACAATAATTGATGCTGGATTTAAGGGGAACATAACCTTAGAGATTCAAGGATCCTCATTCCCTGTTAAGGTCTATGCCGGCCAGAGATTCGCTCACGTAATATTTGCTAAGACGCTGAATCCCGTCGAGAAACCTTACAGGGGACGTTACCAAGGACAGCGTGGAGTTACATTACCGAAACTCCCCGGACTAATGAATGGTTAAGGCGTCAGGGGGCTCCTAAGTCTTCACTAATCCGTGACCGCCACACACATCATCCGCCACGTCATAAATCTAACTGCGGAGTTCTTGAACGTTAATCCGCAGTACGGCTCCATGGCTATACGATCTTCTTTGCTTTTCTCTCCCTCACTTCCTCCAGCTCTTCCGCGAACTCCTTAGCGACATTGTTGAAGGCCTTAGTAAGTATACCCTCATCAAACTCCTCAAGAACTCTCCGCAGGAACTTGAGGGCGCAACGCTTACTGTGGAACGCATACTCCTTTTCACCAATAACTAATGTGACACCCTGCCCCCGAGGAAACCTGCGTCCACACACAATACATTCTAGCTTCTCGGTCATTAACGGCACCACATCCTTATTTGCTTCAACAACATTTTATCTCTTCAGAGTGGGGGTCAGCGAAGTTGAATAGAGGGGGCAACGTAAGCGCAGACATTGTAGGGAGGTGCCTCGAACTTTTCGGTGAGTTAGGGGTAGCCCCATTTCCGCATCAGGTGATGGCATCAGAAGCAATAATTAACGGGTACAATGTAGTGATCTCCGCCCCAACGGGTAGCGGTAAGACTGAAGCCGCTGTCGTGCCGATCCTAGCGAAGATGTTGGAGGAGAGGGTTAAGCCCGTAGCGTTGCTATACATCACGCCACTTAGAGCCTTAATTAATGACCTCACGAAGAGGCTGAGGAGGATCTTCGAGCCCCAAGGCTTCGTAGTTGCTAGGAAACACGGCGATATCTCGATAAGGGAGCGGAAGGAGAGGCTCAGAAGGATACCGCACGTCCTGATAACGACTCCTGAAAGCCTAGAAATAGACTTGGATATGTCACCAACAATCCGTAATTACTTGAGGAACGTTCGGTGGGTCGTCATAGACGAGCTACATGAAATAGCCATCGCGAAGAGAGGGCTTCAACTGGCAATACTGCTTGAGCGATTACGTCGCATATCCGGGGACTTCCAAGTGGTTGCCTTATCCGCGACAATGCCCGATCCATTAAGTGTACTTGAGCCCTTCCTTGGTTCCTCCAAGCGTAAGGTCAAGGCCGTGATTGGGGGACGCAAGAGATACTCTATTAAGGTTATACGTGATCAGAACCTGAAAACCGCGCTGAGGGGTATCATATCGCAGTATATAGGTAGAGGAGAGAAAACAATAATATTCGTTAATTCACGTAGCTTGGCCGAGAGGATACATAGCTACCTGAGCGACCTCTCGAGGGTAGCGGTACACCACTCCTCAATCTCCGGCCACAATAAGGAGGAAGTAGAGCGTAAGCTAAAGGAGGGCGGAATAGATGTTGTAGTCGCGACGAAAACCCTAGAACTTGGCGTGGACGTGGGTAATGTTGATCGAATAGTGCATGTCGGCCCTCCAACATCTGTTACGTCACTACTCCAACGCGCAGGCCGCGCGGGTCACACCATGGGTAAGGTTAGTGAAGCCATAATCGTGACTGACAATGACCTTGATTACGTACTCTCGTTAGCGGTGAAGTCCTTAGCTGAGAGAGGTACGCTTGAGCCGCCGTCTAAATTGCCTTGCTTCATAGACGTAGTTGCTAGGGAGGCCATGGGGTGCGCACTGAGTAAAGAAGGAATCAGCGTGAGTGAGTTCCAATCAATAATCCACTCCATCCCGCCATGCAGAGACGTCAACACTAAAGATATTATAGAGCTACTTGAAGACAAAGGCATTATAAAAACAGTTAATGGCAAACTAAGCCTTGGCGGTTACTTCTTCAAGCTATGGAGCAAGGAAGGCGCTGGCGGCGACGTGAGGAAGTTCTTCTCGTTAATACCAAACAACGACGATAAATTCACAGTGAAGGTCGGCGACAAGGATATCGGGAGCCTCGACACGGCCTACGTAATGAAGTACCTGAGACCGTGGGACAGGGTCAAGATAGGGGGTAAAACATGGGACATAGTTAACATCGACGTCGTTCATAGGGTCGTAAACGTAAGGCCGGCTAAGGGTGAGGGTGAAATACCCTCGTGGCGTGGATCCCTGTTAAGTTACAGCAACTTAATAACCGAGCACCTCTTCTCATGCCTATGTAACTGCAACGCCTGCCAAGCATGTAACGATGATATACTTAATAGCGTAAGGACTGCTAACCATGTTAACCCAGAGATGTTCTGCGTAGATGAGAATCACGTGCTCTTGGAGAAGTACGAGGATATGACGGTGCTTTACGGTCCTCAGGGACATAAGTTCTTTGAGCTCCTCGGGTACGTGCTATCGTACATCGCCCTCTCCGGTGGCATGGGCGCAATTAAGCTGAAAGTCTCCCCTGTAGGCATAGCTGTTGAGGCTTTCGAAGATATCCTCAAGGCCGTTAAGGACATACCCCTGGAGCCGGACGACCTAGTTGAGGAGGCAATAAAGATTTCCCCGCAGTTCCAGATGAAGTTAAGGGAGCTGCTGCCAACGTTTGCCACCATGAAACACCCACTTGTGGTGAGGGAGGCGATCAGGCAAGTGCTTTGGGAGTTTGATGGTGGTGCAGGTAACGTAGAGAGGGTGAAGAGATTTCTACGCGGGGAGATCAGCATTAAACCTACCTGCGTGAGTGGGCTCTCCTCGATTGCCAAGTTCATACTTGATGCACCACCGCTTAGACCGTGGTACGGTGGCTCATGGCATGTCATAGCGGAGGCATTACGTGGCATGGCCCTCACAGTAGCGGAGATCTCGGAAATTACGGGTCTACCAGAAAAGTACGTTGAACGGAAGTTGAAGGCTATGCGCAGGTTCAGGGGGAACCTTCGAGTTGTCTACTTTTACGATACCTTCGACGGGCAACAGAGGTGGGCGCTTGCTGATGAATTACCTGAGTTAGCGTCTGATCTCTTTAAGGACTGTTTTAATGTAACGTCTAGAACCCCGTACGTTGTTACGGTGTACACTGATAGGTATGACTCAGGGAAGTCAATATTGGTCAGGCTTAACGATGGCTCCATTAATAGGTTATCCGAAGAAATAGATAGTTCTGAAATCTTCAAACTTAAGGTAAGTACAGTCTACGGAAACCGCTCTTTAGTTTACTACAACGTGCCTAAGAAGCTATTACACCTTCTCATACGAAACGCCGCGGCATACTTGGAGGGTGTTGGGGGATGCGAGTAATTCTACGTATTGAAATAATGGGTGTCTCTAGGGAAGGCTTCATAAAGCTTTACAGAGCCTGTAGAGAATATAATGTCCTTATAAAACGTACTGACCCGGCATCTAACGCGTTTCATGCGCGCATACATTTCGGTGGTTTAAGCGAAGGCAACCTAGGTAAGATTAAGGAACTTGTAAAGAGGATCGACCAGATATCTTCATACTGCGAGGTACTAGTTACCGCTATCATGCCTCATGAGGATTTACCGCGTTCAGAAACAATGCGAGAGCACGGGTGTCCTAGAAAAATTGAGAGGCACCTCAAGAAAATATGCGCTAAGTACGTCAGGAGTGCCCATGAAGGAAGAGGAGTACTTGAAGTTAATAGCGTCCCTACGCTCATTGTGTGTCGCCGACGAACCACCCAGATACTGCCGATCAAAGGGAGCGCTGACACATACTCACTAACATCCCCACCACTACCAGCACGCATCGCCTGCGTTGATGAAGGAAGTCTTGAAAAAATACTAAAGCAATTAAAGGATGCTGTTAGCCTACTACGGCAGTACTTCACATAATAAAGCAGTACCCGGTGATTTAAGATGAATGAGGCCTTAAATGATGCGGAGCGCATGGAACGCGCACTAGTGATTCAGAAATCCATACTTGCTGTTGTGAGTGGTATTGTACTAGCTATCATAACGCCCCTGATCCACGCCACCCTAGGAAGCCCAGATGGTGATGCATTACTACTTGGGCTTTACGTTGTGAGTTACTTCCCAATAACCTATATCCTATGTCGGCAAGCCACCCTTCACGGATGTTTAAAGAAGGCTATAACGCTTTACTACTCTTTGGAATTCATAGCTTGGGTTGCAGCTTACGAGATAATTGTTAGGTTCCTAGGATGACCGTTAAAACCAATGGGGGGACTCCATGAAGACCCTCCCTAGTAAGGTAGACGACGTTATGACGTGGTATGACGCCATAGCACCTTCTTATGATGAATTATATGGTGATGAACAATTACGCAAGTACAACCACATCTTCGCAGTTCTTCAGGCGCTTGGGAATCTTCCTCGTAGGGAAGACTTAGTAGTTATTGACGTTGGATGCGGGACGTCATTAATAGCTAAGGAATTAAGTAGATTGCTTACTGCGAGAACGTATTACTACGTGGGTATCGACCTTAGCTTGAATATCCTAGAAATAGCGAAGAGAAGGGTAAGCGAATTAGACGTAGTTTCGGACCTAGTTGCAGGGGATGCTGTTAGCCTACCTTTCCGAGGTGGGATAGCCGACATATTATTCTCAATATCCGTTTTCAGGTGCGAAGATCCCGTAGATAGCCTTGTTCAGGAGGCCATGCGCCTCTGCAGAGGTTCCGGGATAATGGCCTTCACCGTAGTTTGTGGTGAAGGGGTGCAGGAGGTTGCATGCTACGGAGGTTCAAACCTCTTCTATGAGAGCGCCATTAAGAGCGGGCGTGAACTCATACGAATAATTAAGTGCCGGCAACCCAAGAATAACACCGGTTCGAGGGAGGAACCGTGACAAGCGTTAAACCCAAGAACAGGTTATCGGCTTTGGATGTTGCTGTCCTAACCAAGGAGCTGGCAAGGATGATTACGAACTCCTTCATAGATAACATCTATTCTGTGGGCTCTTCTAAGGACGCTCTCTTCTTGAAGGTAAGGACAAGAGATGGTAAGTTACTGTTCCTGCGCGCCGATCCTGGAGTTAGGGCAAACATAACGAAATACGTTGGTGAGAAGGGTCTTAGCGGGCGCGTGCCGATTTTTAGGAGATTCCTGAGGAACTCACGCATAGTGGAGGTACGTCAGCACGAGTTCGAGCGCATTATGGAGCTAGTGGTTAGCGGGGGAGGCGTGAAGTCTGGGGTATTGATAATAGAATTAATGCCTAGGGGCATAGTAGCGTTAGTGAATAAGGATTCAGGGAAGGTGCTCGTATCAACTGCCGACTTAACGGTTAAGGATCGGGTCGTGAGGCCAGGTAGGCCTTACATTTACCCGCCATCGCTTCCAAACCCCCTGAAAGAACCGCCTAGTAAGTGGCGCGAACTATTAGCAACGTCGAAGGGCTCCTTGGGCTCGGCCTTAATACGTGGGCTGGGCATACCGCCCGAGGTAGTTAACGAAGTGCTAAGCGAGGAGCTTCGTAGATTAAGCGCGGGTACCGTTAGCCTTGATGACGTAGCGAGGATACGTGAAATAATTGTGAAGTTCATAGCTAAGGTTCTGGAGGAGCCAAGCCCCGTAATAATTGAATGTGGCGGGAGGCCCGTAGCGTTTCACCCGTTCAAGCCAAGCGATGTCCCTGCCGCATGCCGTATCTTAAGTTACGAGTCCTTTAACGAGGCTATTGACGATTACTTCGCTGGGCTAGAAAGGGAGGTCGAGAAACGAAAGACACTCTTACCAGCCGACGCAGAGGTCGAGAGGATTAAGAGAACCATCGAAAACGCCCTCAATGAGTTGAAATCCCTCAAGGAACGCTGTGAGAAGTTAAGGAGGATCTTAACGGTGTTCGAGAGAAACTATCCGAAACTCGAGGGGATTTGGAAATGCGTCCACAACACTATTAGGGGGAGTGGGTGGGAACACGTTAAGGACTTCTGCCATGTGGATTCCTACAATCCTCGTAAAGGCGTATTCACCGTAACCATCGATGGTGTCGAAATTGAGCTTAGCGTCACTCAGGGCATTAACTCCACTTACTTCAACATGCGTAAAGAGTGCGGCAAGCTTGCAAAGAAGGTGGAGAGATCAAAGCAGGCAATAAAGGATCTTGAGAAGAAACTACGTGAAAAACTCTCTCGCATCGAGGAGGAACAGTCTAAAATCACGTTGCCCCTGAAAAGTGAATGGTATATGCACTTTCACTGGATCATCACATCAAATGGGTTCCTGGCAATAGGGGGTAGAAACGCGCAACAGAACGAGAAGGTCGTTAGGAAGTACTTAAACGATGACGACATCTTCCTTCACGCAGACATACATGGCGCTCCCGTCTTCGTAATTAAGTGCGGAGGGAAGCAACCGCCATCAGAAGACCTCTGGGAGGTTTCAGTGCTTGCTGTCTCCTACAGCAAGGCATGGCATGAAGGAGTTGCCGCCCTCGATGCGTACTGGGTTTGGGGAAAGCAAGTCAGTAAGTCGCCACCCCCCGGGCAGTACCTTCCAACAGGATCCTTCATGGTGTACGGCAAACGCAACTACATACGCGCCATACCGCTTGAGCTGGCGATAGGTGTGGAGATTCTTGAGAGTAAGTACTACACCATAATAGTGGGGCCGGAGGACTTAGTCCGTAAGAAATCCGCCGCTTACTTCGTATTAGTGCCGGGAGAAGAGCACCCAGCTAAGATAGCTGACGAATTTCTTGCATTCCTCAAAAATTTAAGGTACAGGTTAGGCGGGTTGAGTTCTGAAACCCTCCTTAAGTTCATTCCCGGCCCATCAAGGATTCTTAAAAAGGTTTCCAACTGTTAGGGCACCGTATTATTAGGTGTTAAACGATAAATGCCTTGGAACCAATCATAAATATGGTGTGAAATTGCGTGTGCTCTCCTTTGTAGATCGCTTCTACCCTAAGATTTCCCCTAACGACTTACTCACGCATGCCCGGGCACTAATGCGTGACCTCGCCCTCCGCATGCTTCCCGTGGTGAACGAATCGGGCACGCTTGTAGGGGTAATTGAGCGGAAGGAAGTGCTGACCCTCTCCTCGACCAGGTCAAACGCTCTGGTAAAGGACGTCATGGACACCCCCAGACTTACGTTTAAGCCAGACGAAGACGGTGAGAAGGCATTTAAGGTGATGATAGAGTTTGACGAGTGGTTCGTCCCTGTCACCAAGGAACCCTCGAACAAATACGTCGGTGTCCTGTCACTAACGTCTTACCTTAAGGAGGTACTTAACAAGGATCATCCTAAGCACAGCTTGAAGGCCGAGAACGTTATGACTACTGACGTGGAATACGTGTACCCAGACGACTTCATAAGCAAACTCTGGAGGAAAATGATTAAACTCAACTATAGTGGGTTCCCGGTAGTCAGGCGTAAGGACATGTACGTTGTAGGAATCATAACGCAGCATGACCTACTTCGTAAAGGATATACTAGGATAGAGCTGGAATCTGAGTCCGGCCCCAGACATGGGGCGAGGGTCAGTGAAGCTATGAGGTCCCCTCCAATAACTGTGAAGCCCTACACTAAGCTTGTGGAGGTGGCGATGATACTGGTTAGGAACGATATTGGACGCGTACCAGTAGTTAATGACAAGGGACAACTAATAGGGATCATAGATAGAAGTGATGCCTGCTCAGCTTATCTTAAATAGGCTTGTTTGGAGGTCTGAGAGGATTGGTTAAGGTATATGTATATAGAAGAATACGTGAGAGGAACCGCTGGTTACGCAGTGACGGAACCCCGAACTTCAATGACAGAATACATAAGAAGCCCTCCGAACTTCAACCAGTAATAGTACGGGACGTGCCTGTCGCCTCCGAGCAGACACCCATCCTAAAGATCACCGAGCTCATGTATGAATCGGGATACAGGATGATACCCATACTATCGTCAAAGGATCTCGTAAGCGGCGTGGTTACAGGTATGGACATCATTGACTACTTGGGTGGCGGACCTCGCTACAACATAATACTCAGCCGCAGCCTAAACTCCATCTACGACGCGCTAGACGTGCCCGTAGACAACGTAATGAGGAACAACCCAATAACGGTTTCAACCGACATGACCTTACCCCAACTACTCGAGGTAATGGTAAAGTACGGTATTGGAGCCGTACCTGTGACCGACAAGGATGGGAAGTACGTTGGGCTCATAACGGAGAGGTCACTAATAAAGTACTTAACAGGTAAGGTGACGGGCGTCCTAGTAAAGGATGTGATGACCGAGAACGTAATATACGTGACGACGGGCACGAGCCTCGGTAAAGCGATGAAAACCATGATAAACACTGGTGTGAGGAGGCTACCAGTAGTTAAGGACGGCGTCGTAGCAGGTATGCTGTCATGCAAGGATATAACAGGATTCATAGGTAGCCACAAGATATTCACGATACTGAAGCGAAAAACCATAGATGAGCTACTCAACCTTCCCGTCTCTGACATCATGCGTACGGAGGTCCTAACCATAAGCCCTGAGGCCGATATAGGTGAGGCTGCGTCAATAATGAACGTAAAGAAAGTAGGGTCACTACTGGTGATTCAGGAGGGTAGGCTAAAAGGGATAATTACGGCAAGGGACATCCTTTACGGCACGGTAGCTGGTTAACGGAGGTGTGGGTTATGCCGCCCCGCGTAGTTACGTACATGAGTAGCCCCGTAATAACCGCGTATAAGAACGACAACCTAGCACACGTAAGGAACCTAATGATGCGGCACCACATAGGCAAGGTAGTGATTACTGACAGCAACGGAAACGTCTCCGGAATAATAAGCAAGAGTGACTTCATAAGGATAGTCTATAATAGGAAGCGCTACATCAAACCATTATCCAACATCATGGCGTATGAAATCATGTCCTACCCAGTGTACGCGATACAGCCCGGCAGAACAATTAAGGCAGCAGCCCAAGCAATGCTGCGAAGGAACATAGGGTCGCTACTTGTTATAGAGAAGTCAAGGAAGCCTGTAGGCATAATAACTAAGGCCGACCTAATCAGGGCATACGCCGAGAGGTATCACGGGAAGGCGAAGGTGAATGACTTCATGGAACCGAAGGTCCCGACGGTTCAGAAAACACATAACCTTTACTATGTCATAGACCTCATGAATGAGACCCGCTTGGGCAAGGTAGTGGTTACTGAGGGCAATAAGCCTGTGGGAGTCATAACGAAGTCTGATATAATGTTCCTTAACATGGAAAGCGTGACACGTAAGAGAGTCAAGTACTACAAGCGCCCCGGAGTTACTGGGAGAGGCTTCGGTGGGGTCATACGTATATACACGTTACCGTTGGCTGGGGACATCATGACCCCCGACCCCATCACGATCAGGCCGAATGAGGACTTAGCGCACGCTGCCGACGTCATGGTAAAGAACGGTATAGGGACACTACCAGTTGTCGATGAGCATGATTACTTAGTGGGCATACTCACGAAGAAGCACATCATTCAAGCCATCAGGAGGATGTAATCATGGAGATAGACCTCATAACCATCATGGAGGTAGGGGCCAAGGATTTTCTACGCGTTCATAAGAACGACTCACTTTACAACCTCATCAGGGTGTTAAGGAAGAGCGGCGCTGACAGGGCCGTTGTTTACGGAGAGGGCGGCGCTGAGGGCATGGTTACCCTGAAGGATATAGTATCTAAGATCGGGTCAGCAAGGAGCGCTAGGATACCCGTATCAACGCTACATGTCTCCTCAGTAATGAGTTACCCGCTAATCAAGTTGCCTCACGACACGAGCGTGGCGAAGGCTGCCCGCGTAATGCTTGAGAACGGCATCAGTAGCGTGCCCGCGGAGAAGGAGGGCGAGGTGGTCGCACTCTTCAGTAAGTGGGACATTGCAAGGCTACTTCGTGAAGACGACACGTCAATAACAGAGATCATGACATCATCAGTTACCAGAGTTTCGGAGACCGATTCACTCATTATGGTGAGGAGGCTCATGATAGATAAAGGCCTCTCAACGCTGCCGGTAATTAACCCAACCAGTAATGAGGTGGTGGGCATAGTTACGTTAACCGAGCTTATGAACGCGCTCGTGGACATCATAGACGAGTTTGCCGACAGCGGCGGAAAGGATTTCCTGAGACGAGTTAGGGTCGGCGACATCATGCGCCCGCTTATCCCAGCGGTAGACCCGTCGGAAAGCATCGGTAAGGCGGCTGAGTTAATGGTGGAGAAGAACATACGTGGCGTGCTAGTCATGGAGGAAAACAGGGTCAAGGGTATCGTAACGTTAACTGACCTAACTCGATACGTGACCCTAAAGCTAGTTGCGTTGTGAATTGATCTAATATTACCCTAAAGCAACTCTAGAATCCTTTTCGCATCCTCCGCAATCTTCATTCCTGATGACGTACCTATCACATCTGCACCGACAAGGATAAACATCGCCGCATCCACGGCATTCCTTATCCCTCCGGACGCCTTAACCTTGATTCTATCCTCAACGAATCTCCGTATTAGAACCACGTCCCTCAGTGACGCTCCTCGCGCACCATACCCCGTGTTCGTCTTTATGAAGTCCGCTCCAGACTCCACGACGGATAGTGAGACCTTTCTTAATTCTTCGTCGCTTAATGCGCTTGTCTCAACTATTATCTTTATGCCTAGTCCGAGCTCGTGGGCGCGACCCACGACTTCCCGTAATTCATTCCCTAAAGCATCAAACCTACCGGACTTAACGTTTATCACGTTAATTACCACATCAATCTCCCTTCCGCCGCCCTCCGCTATAGTATCTATTTCTTTTAACTTGGACTCGACAGGCATGTAACCGTGGGGGAAACCTGCGACACCGGCTACGGGTGTTTTAGCGATGCTGGCCACGAACTGCACCATTGTTGGAGGTACTACTAGGCTTCTAAACCTGTATGGGTCGGACTCTTCAACGAATTTCTCGTAGTCCTTCCAGGACCTATCGTACTTAAGGAGTGTTTGATCGATACGCGCATTAATACCTGATAATATTACCTTCAATTCCCGAGTAACTTCTGCTGGCATGTTACGCAATCCAATCACCCGTCTCTATTTTCTCCGGTATGTATGTGTCCATGAGGAACCTTAATCCTTTGCTCGTTAAGGCTTCGATTTCGAGCTTAGCTTTCCTCTTAAGGAATATGTTTATCTCCTCTAGCCAACGCTTCGTCCTGAACCACTCGTAGGATTTCAGCTCCTTGGCCCTCTTTATGTCGGTGTCGGTTGCCTTGATTATGTAGTTCTTGCGTTCAGCCTCCGTAAGGTAGGGTTTCTTCTTTAACTTATCACTCCCGAATATGTCGACCATCGAAACCCCTAGGAAACGTGCTGAGGGCGTAGCTAACCGCTCACTTTCATATGATAAGGTTATTGAACCAACCTTGAACACGCTGTATATGTACCACCCGTATGGGTCGGCGTCGGTAAGTATGTAGATGGGCAGGCCTAACTCGTCACTAAGTCTCCTAACGAATCTTCGTGTGGCGCGGTCTGGCTGACCGGCGCTCGTTATCAGTAACGCCTTATACTTCTTCCAGAAACCTGCTCTGTGAAGTTGCTGGAACACAGCGTCCTTCTCTATTACTAGTACGAACTCCGCGTTAACGTCCTTGAACTCTATGAAGTCTGGTGTTGGTTCTATGGAGTACGCGCCGTGCCCCATCTTACTTAGGTCTATTATGTCGTCGCCGGACTTTATCCTCATGTCACCCACTACCTTACCTTTCTCTTTGCTTAGTATTAGCATCTCCTCACGCAACATATCTATGAGCACTTCGAGGTCACGTATCACTGAGTCAGATTCCTTCTGCTCGTCCCACGTGTTCTCCTCCCTTATCCTGCCGGTGGCTAAATCCCTGAACCTTATGGTGTGCTTACCTCTGTAGTAGAGATCCCTGATCGTTGGGTACTCATCATTCTTCAATGCCTCATGTATTATGCTCGCGATCAACACTGTTTGCATGAACTTCTTAGCTTCACCAGCATTCAGGAATGATCTCTTTAGCGTGGCGTCACCGATTCGAAGTAACCCCCTCTCAACGTCGAAAACTGTGTTGGCTAACGTCCTCTTCCTTATTACTAGCGTCGGTGCTTTCCCGGAGAGTATGTCCTTAACTAACTTCGAGAACGCCCTCTCTATTTTCTTGAGGGCTTTCTTCCGGGCCTTGACGTCTACTGCTGACATGTAGGACACCGCGCTCACCCCCTCACTCGATACTCACCACTACGTCCGATACTGAATTAATCTTGAATGACTTTAGCTTCATATTGAGCATCTTCAGGAGTTCCTTCTCAATCATTTCCTCCTTCACGTTACTGACGATTTTCGCTAAGCCTCTTGCGACGTCAGGTATGTACTTAGCGATCGCCACCGCCCTTTCAGCCTCTTCCTTTTCACGCTTTTTCTTTGAGAGGTAACGCTTCAGTCTGCGAGCGACTTCCCTTATGGCTAATTCTATTTCATGCTCGACCTCCGGCACGTCAGCCACCGACTCCTTACCCACGCCCTTGTAGGGCACCTTAGTGCTGCATATGTGCACTAGTATAACGAGTGGTGCTGGGAACGTCACGCCATAGTGGCTCCAATCAATCCTGTCCACGACCTTCCTAGCTACGTCAGCACCTTCATCATAGAGTAACGGTATCTTATTGGCGTACCTGTAGAGGACTGGGCGTTCCTCAGGCTGTATCTCACCACCGTAGGCTAGCCCGGCCTCAACTATGAATGCGTGGCCCTCATACACTGATGGTCTGCGGGTAACTGCGGTCACGAATTCTGGCTTTAGGATCGCCTTTAGGCCCACTTTAATTATCTCCTCCCCCACGTAGGAAAGGTGGTTGGCGCTCGGCGGCTTTATCTTGGCGTCACTCTTGATTACCCGGACTAACCTCTCAACGTCCTCTGTGCTTAGCTCATGCGGCTTCATATCGGGGAGTAGGCCAGCATTCTCTATTAACCTCCTCGCGGTTACCTCGCCGACGCTTTGGAACTCCTTTACGAGGAACTCTAGGAGTGTCTTGGTTTTCGTTGCTTTCAGCATCATCTTCATCATCTCTATGTCCACGCCCTTCGGATGGGGCTTCACTTCCCTTGGTGGGGGAGGCATTTTACGGGTGCTCCGCTCGAAGTAAGTTATCGTCCCGTCGGGATCCTCGAAGACTATTTCTGCGTATGGCGCGATTATTGCTGTTCGTTTGAGGTACTCGTAGATCTTAGATTTTGCTCGGGTCCAGTCGCCCTCCAGGTAAAGCTTAACTACTGTTCCGTGCCATCCATTATTCTTCCTGTAGACGCCCTTCTTGTGAATTATTGGGGTGTTTGTTTTGACGTCTATCGCTATGTTGAAGTAGTATATGTTCTTAGCGGTGATTGTGGAAGTTAGCACCTCAACGGATTTGCCGGTAGTCATCTGCCCGTAGAGTACGGCCATCTTAGCGCCAAGTCCGAACATCCCCCGAGTCTGCCTAAGGACGTACTTCGAGCTGTAGAGGAGCTGGCCAAACGCCCTAGGTACCTGGGCGGACGGTATCCCTATGCCGTTATCTTCGACGCTTACGCTGAATATGTTGTCCCTCTCAGCACTGACTTTCTGTAAGATCACTTTTATAGTTGGGTGTATGCCGTGAGGGTCCGTGGCATCCAACGCATTCTCGACTAACTCCCTCACCGCCTGGTATAGGGCCCTCGCTGGGTTGCTGAACCCCGCTAACTCCCTGTTCCTGTAGAAGAACTCGGAGGGGGTCAGCGCCCTGAACTTCTCAGCAGTAGCTTCAGATGCCACCCTCACACCACCTGAAATGTTAAGAGCAAAAATGCTTTTAAGCCATCAGCATGGTGAGATTATTATTTCTACTGTCATAACAGGCACGCCGCAATTATCGGTAAGAGTACCGTAACATCCCCGTAAAGGGTTACGTGCTTTCCTTCGGGCTTCAACTTACCCCACGTTATTGCTTCCCTAGTCTTAGCCCCGCTTAGGCTCCCGTCCCACTCCACCGCCGTAGTTATGTAGACGGAGTAGTCTAGGCCCTCCTTGAATTGGTTCCACCATATCGTGTGGTGCTTGCTTATCCCGCCGCCTAAGCATAGCGCCATGCTCTTCCTGGATGAGAAGACTGCATCGGAGAGTTCCTGCATGTCCTTGAATAAGTTTATCTTAAGTCCCGTGAACTGTGACTGGATGAAGAGGTTCGTTCCGAACGCGCCGTCAATTATGCCTGGCACGTATACCTTAGTGCCGGAGCGG